>Ga0224505_10000001_pt1 | contig 272992 bp, 267 predicted proteins | sample SF_Jan12_sed_USG_FD_169102 | JGI IMG/M metagenome (GOLD analysis project Ga0224505, IMG submission 169102) | Sediment microbial communities from San Francisco Bay, California, United States - SF_Jan12_sed_USGS_4_1 | ecosystem: Environmental > Aquatic > Marine > Sediment | place: USA...
AGTAATCCCGCCCGCCGACGACATAGGTGTCGTTGTGATTGGCTCCTGGAATGCTGAACCACTCCTTGGGCGGTTTCGCTGCCTCGTAAACTTGGCGTCCCAGCTCAACCGGAATGATGTCGTCCTGCTCGCCATGAATGATGAGTTTGGGGAGTGACAAGTGTGGCATACGATCGATCAGTCGATATTCAGCTCCAAGGAACCAATGCATGGGGAGGCCACCATAGTGAACCTTGGCCACTGCCTCAATGGAAGGGAATGACGACTCGAGAATCAGGGCCGAGGCAGGTCGTTGGGTTGCGAGTTCACCTGCCACAGCGGCTCCAAGCGACCGCCCGAACAGCACAATTCGTTCGGGGCGAATCTTCCTGATTTTCGTGAGATAGTCATATGCTCCAGTGGCATCATGATAGAAACCCTGCTCTGTGGGGCGAATAGTCTGACTCTTCCCATATCCCCGGTAGTCGAACAAGAAGACCGACAATCCCATCTGGTAGAGCAGCCTCAGATTATCGAGGCGATTGATGATGTTGCCCGCGTTGCCATGGCACCAGAGCAAGACGGGACGGTTGGCGGCTGCTTCAACATACCAGCCGAAAAGCCGCGACCCATCAGTGGCCTGAAACCATACATCTTCCAGCGGCAACCCAGTCAGCCTTGCCCAGTCTCTATCCTGCCATGGCTCTGGGTAATAGACGAAGAATTGATCAAGCAGGCTCATCGCGCGAGGATAGCGGAGTGGACTCCGAGAAGAAAGAGCTGGCGATCTACACGCCAGACGCCTGACTCAACAAATCAGAAGTAGGCTTGCACACTGAAGAGAACACGGTGAGGGCCACCGGATTCTAAGGACAAGTGATGAAGCCATCTTGGATGGATGAGTATATGTCAATGAATAGCCGTCCACACTATAGTCGCCGAAAATACCGCGATCACTAATGCAAGCGCACGTTGTACCTTGACCGGATTCACAGAGATCACACGTCCACTACCGACTACTGCTCCGAACACCACCCATATGATGCCGATCGGAACGACCATGCACGCAAACAATGCCGTTGTAATCAAATAGACTTGCATGTTGTCGAATGCCTGTGGCGGAAAGATTGTGGAGGCAAATAGCAGCCCTTTGGGGTTTAACATCGTTGTCACGAACACGGTTGCTGGTCCAATCGCCTTTGACCCTGATATCGGAGGCTTCTCAGCAGACATCCATAACTTGACGGCAACATAGAGTAGATAGCAGCTACAGACAACACGCACTATCATGCTCAACCACGGATAATAGTTCTGCATCGAGGTCAGAAATATTTCCCATCCCAATATCGCAATGAGATAGCCGGCAAGCGCAAATCCGATCAGAGGGAACGCTTCCCGCGAACCACGTCCCAAACCGGCAGCGGCAAGCAAGGTATTCGTGGGGCCAGGAGTTAGGAGTAAGATGGTTGTGCTGAGCACGAAAACGAGTGTAGGGAAATCAGAGGTCATGGCGAAGGACGATGGATCGGTGAGTCATGAACATCGCGGCGGCCATCCACCATCCTGATCCAACTTCTGTCTGGCCAGGGCTCCGGATGATATACAAAGAAACCATCAGGAAAGCTCATCCTGTGCTTGCCAAGAATGTTCGGTATGTCGCACAGTTCCAGAAGATTATGACAGGAGTGGTGAGCCGATGCGAGGTCTGTTAACGAAGTTTTTCGTCGATCTTGTTTCCTGCCTTCTTCAGACCTTCAGCGGTCTTCTTGGCAGCTTTGTTCAATTTTCGCTCGATCTTTTCTCCAACTTTCTTTTCCTTAAGTTTTGTCGCTGCCTTGGTCAATCCCTGCTCAATCTTATTCCCAACTTTCTTAGCAGTGTTCCCAATCCGTTCGGCCACACTCGGATTGTCGGCTGATCCACTCTCGGCCAACGCGACCGAACCGAGCGGGATCCAGAAAGGCAGAAGCAGCCAGACCACCCAGCGCGAGTTTGACCACATTCGCATGTGCACCCCCAAGCTTTTTGAAAGCATAGCATGAATCAACTGACCCGTCTGAATGGCCCTTATGCCCGCGATTTTTCTTTGCAAGGCAGCGTCCATCATCGCGATTCATTGCCCAGTGCTTTCAGCTGATTCAATCAATCCACAGGCCAAATAAATCGGGCTCTGGCATATAATGATGCATTACACGCCAGAGCCCGCTCGAATACACACCCAACACTCGCTGCCCAGAGGTGGATGCCGTGAAGACACTTACTTGTTCCCGACAGCTGTCCCTTCAACCTTAAAGATAAATCCATCGAGTACTGCAGCCCAGAACCATCGCTCTGAAATGGTGACATCTGTCACCCTAGTACCGCCTGCTTTTGCCGCCGCTTCGCGCATGGCATCTTCGAACCTAGTGTTTTGCTTAATTGGGATAAACCCAAAAAGCATGAGACCGACAGCAGTAGCCTCGGTCTTACCCAATTCTTTCTCGTTGGGGCCGATAGGATCACCAGGGAAATGCAATGATGTTGATTGGCAGGCCGCCGTCGTCAGACAGAGCAACAATCCAAACACCAGTGTAACCTTTCTCATACGTCCTCCTTTCGAATAGAAAATGGTCTACCTGTTTCCAACGGCCGTGCCCTGAACTTTAAAGTTATACCCATTTAAGACATATCCCCACCACCAGCGTTCGGAAATGGTCACGTCGGTCAAACGATTTCCACCTGCTTTCGCTACTGCCTGGTTATACGCATTGACGAATCGCTCATTCTGCCTGATCGGAATGACCTGCAAAACCATGAAGCCCGTACTGTGACCTTCAGTCGGGCCAAGTGATTTTTCGTTGGGACCAATTGGAGCGGTTGGTATCCGAACCTGTGTAGAATGGCACGCAGTAGTCGCGACCAACAACAGTGTGCCTAAGAGCAGACTGGCGATTTTCATGCATTCCCCCTTTGTTTAGACGAAGAGCTAATGTTCGCTAGGGAGCGCAGACTAGCAGTTTGAACTATTACGGTCAATAAGATGGCCTGGAAGTTTTTGGGCCAGAGAGAGACGGCTCTAGCCCCAGCAACACCTCTTCGGTATACTGTTTATCCTTAACCTAAACTCCAAATCACCGGCTCCAACTATGCCGCTGTCACAGAGAGACACCACCCTCCCAACTCCTTGCGATGTCCTCGTTGTCGGAGGTGGTCCGGCCGGATCAACGATTTCTGCGCTATTGGCCGAAAAAGGCTGGAATGTGCATGTACTAGAAAAAGACCGCCACCCGCGGTTTCACATCGGGGAATCGCTGCTCCCGCATTCACTGCCAATGCTTCAGCGTCTCGGCGTGCTGGGGGATGTCGAAAAGATCGGCATCACCAAATACGGCGCTGAAGTCGTGTCGCCGTACCATGGTCGCTCTCGGACCCTGTATTTTTCAAAGGCGCTCGATGGATCCCAGCCCTTTGCCTATCAGGTGAAGCGTGCCGAGTTCGATAAGATTTTGTTCAACAACGCCGTCAGTAAAGGCGCGCACCTTCATGAAGAGGTCAAAGCGAAAAAGGTCGAGTTCCGCCCAGGCTCCACGCACCTGGTGCAGGCGGAAGACCGGGTGGGGCAGCCATTGGCGTGGGAGGCCAAATTCGTAGTGGATGCCAGCGGTCGTGACACGTTCCTATCCGGCCAGCTCGGCGGCAAGCATCGGAATCCCCATCACAACTGCGCCGCCATCTTTGGTCATTTCGAAGGAGTGAAGCGCCTGCCCGGCATGGACGAAGGCAACATCAGCATCGTCTGGTTCGACCACGGTTGGTGGTGGATTATTCCCTTCAAAGATGGCACGACCAGCGTCGGCGCGGTTTGCTGGCCCTCGTACATCAGCAGACGGAAGGGATCGCTAGAGCAGTTCCTTCAGGACACGATCGCCCTCTGCCCGCCGGTCGCGGAGCGGATGGCCCAGGCCAGTCTCATTGGACAAGCCTACGCCGCGGCCAACTATTCGTATCGCCGGGAAACCATGCGGGGTGACTGTTATCTCATGATTGGCGACGCCTTTGCCTTCATTGACCCGGTCTTCTCCAGTGGCGTGCATCTGGCCTTGAACAGCGCCACGCTAGGCGCAGACGTCGTGGATGCCTCGCTCAGAGGCGCGCCCGAGTATGAGGCATGCGTCAAGGAGTTCGAGCGGAGCGTCCGGCTAGGCGTTAAAACCTACTCGTGGTTCATTTACCACTTCACGCAACCAGCCTTCCGCGCCCTGTTCATGTCGACTGGCAGCATCTTCAAGATGGAGGAAGCTGTCCTCTCGATCCTGGCTGGTGATGCCTTCGGCAGATCTCCCACACGGGTTCCCATCCTCTTGTTCAAGATAGCGTATTATCTCGTCTATTTGTTCAATTTCCGCGAGAATTGGACGGCATATCGGCGGCGGATCACTGGAGTTACTCATACCGTCACCGACGTCACGGACTACGCTGTCAATCAGCGGAGCTGATCCTGCAGGCTCACGTGGGGCATAGCGCACAGCAACCATCCTGGCATTCTGAACGCCGTTTCGTGAAGGTGCCGACCGCTCTCGACTTCACCTTTGTAGAGACAGACCAGCTCGAGGAGTGGATATCTACCTCCTCCTCGTACCCACTCGCACTGATTTCGTTCGGCGCATCTATTCCAAATTTGCCACCCTCAGTGAATTGCCCCACCCTGTCCATTGATCTGCCCCAGCTCACCGAACCAGCCAGAGTGGAAGTCTGGGCCAGTGCCAAACCGGTGAGGATGATCCGAAACGATAATGTCTCTGTTGCAATGAACGGCGAGGTGGCCGCCGCGTTCCTCTCTGTGAAAGAATCCGCCGGAGTGGCGTTGGAGATTACGACCTACCACGCCTATCGCAGCCTTCTTTCCGAACTTCGTGAACTCGGATATCCGTACTTGTGGCGCGCATGGAATTATTTCCCTGCAATCAATGATCAGGAAAGCGGGTTGGAACGGTACCAACGCTTTTGCATAGGACGCCATCAGGCCTTGCTGGAAGCGCTTCCAGACTTTCCTGCCTCGCTCCCAGCTGCTACGGCAGTCGGCACAGCATCCGGCCCGCTGCAGGTCTATGCGCTAGCCGGGATCTACCCGGCGAGACATCTCGGGAATCCGCGTCAAGTGCATGCCTACGAATACCCTGAAAGCTACGGGCCGCGCAGCCCCTCCTTTTCTCGCGCGACAATCGCCCAGGTAGATGGGTCGGCCCAATTATTTCTCGCTGGAACGGCTAGTGTTGTGGGCCATGCCAGCCGACACGTCGATTCTTCAAAAGCACAGGCGCGAGAGACCCTGGAAAACATCCAGACACTGCTCAGCCACGCGCAGGCCACAAGTAATACCGGTTCGTTCGTTGATCCGGGCAACGCACTCTATAAAGTCTACGTTCGCGACGCAGGAGACCTCGGAGAGATTCGCCAAGTAATCGAGAACACACCCCTTGTTCACACACAGATTTTTTTTCTGCATGGCCATCTCTGCCGACGCGAACTCTTGGTCGAGATTGAGGCCATCGTCACCTCGGACTCAGGATCGGCATGCTGCAATTCCTCAGGCTGAGACCTCCCACATAGTTGCCCTACGTCTCGCCCAACTGGAATCAACTTAGCAGCACCTTGACTTGAATCAAGCGATCGTATTATGAGCAGGTGGGTTGCCACGAATCACACTTAGCGACAGGAGGGACAGCAATGACAAGTAAAGTTCCCGGATGGATGGCAGTCGGACTCGTTCTCCTATTCTTGAGCGGATGCAGAGGCGGTGCACCAATCTACGAAGTGAAGAGCGCGCCAGTTCCCAGCCCATCTGGTAAGGAGCTCACACTGGAGCTGGTTAGGAAGGAGATCATGGCAGCAGGCGTCGCCGCAGGATGGCAGATGACGGACGCCAAACCTGGGGAGTTACTCGCTACGTATAACCTTCGCAGTCATCAAGCTGTTGTCACCATTCCCTATACCACCAAGAACTACAGCATCCTTTACAAAAACAGCAGCAATCTCAAATACGATGCTGAAGACAAAACCATCCACAAGAACTATGCAGGATGGATTCAACGACTCGACGGTGCGATTCGCTCACGGTTATCCGCCGCTGGAATGTAACTTACTCGAAGACAGAGGCGCGGCGACAGCGCCGCGCCTCGTCCGGATAACGTAGTACATTCTCCACTTATCATTGGCTGAGAACCTAAGCGCGCTTGCACCTCACATCCGTACTGTGAAGAACGAGGAGAGGCTGAACATTTTGGTTGAGACAACACAAAGATTGTCTCTCAATTCTGTGGGACAGCTGCTGATGGAGGTTCCTCTCCCAAGAGCTCAATGACGTCAGCAACCAACTTAATTGAAGGGGCGCCAATGAGCCCGATAAAACCAAAACCGCCTCTATCCGCGGTCACATTCGAAAAGGCAATATTTTTCCCCGCCGTGCTAATTCCTTCCTTATTCAATCTTTCAAGCATATCAGCCTTGGCATCAGCCTCACTGGGACTCATAAAAGGAATCCAGAGCAACTTGAATCCTGTGTCTGTTCCTACTGCCCCTGATTTCAAGACACGATGCTTGATCCTTACGAGATCCGTCGGTTTGACAGCCTGAGCGGCAAACGAACTAATGAACGGTCTGCTACAGCCAACTGGAGCGGTCAACAGAGCAACGCACAGAATGCCAGTCACAAAGAACCACCTCTGCCTCATACTATTCTCCTTTCAACACAACGTTGGTCGTGAAGAGATCTACCCCCTCTTTGCAATGCATAAAGGCTGCACCCGCATGTCAGATTTCAGGAGTATCGTCAAGGACCGACCTGGTAATCGAGCTGGAATGAACCACTTGCAGACTGATTCGTAGGTGCCTCAGATGCAGCAGGTTTGATACCGCCGCCTACTCTCCCTTGGTAAAAGATGGAACCGTATATTGTATTTCGGAGGATCTCAGCGAGATCCAAAGTCCCCGTAGGTACAGACCCCTGGAAAGCAGCTTCCAGGCCACCATTTGAGTAATCCTCAAAATATCTACCAAGGGCCGAAAGTGACTCGGGCGAGGACCTGAACGAGGTGTGACCGTGATCTCCACATTGCGGCAATTGATCCCTCGTCGTGCAGCTTCGATCAAAATTTCACTCTCGAATACGAAGCTTCTGGTCTTGTCAGCCCTGAGACTGACCGTGCGCAACAGACTCGCCGGATACAGTCGAAAACCGGATTGACTGTCCTCGATCGGTAAGCCCGCTGCCCAGTTGATCCAGAAATCGGCAATCCTGTTGGCGACATACCGAGAAACCGCTGTTTTCCGCTGCTCGCAGCGACGAGCGCCGATCAGGAATGCCGTGGGATGCTTGGCTGATTGATCGAGAAACAACGGGATCTCTTCCGGGGCATGTTGCCCATCCGCATCCAGCGTAATCACCCCGACGGCCCCCTGTGCCATCGCATGGTCGAATCCTCGTACAAGGCTTCCAGCCTTTCCACAATTCGTCTCGTTACGCAAGACCGTCACATCCAGAGCAGCCAGCACTTCGGCCGTCCCGTCGGTTGAACCGTCATCCACCACGACCACATTGGTACACTGAAGTCTCGCTCGACTTGCAACATCCCGCACGGTCGCCGCTTCGTTGTATGCTGGAATAACGATCCAGTAGTCCTGAGCGAAGTCATGCGGAGCCATCACGCCATCCCTCCATTGATACCAATCACCTGGCCGGTAATATACCCTGCTTGCTCCGAAACCAAAAATGATACGAGATGCGCGACCTCTTCCGACGTCCCGGCCCGTTTCATCGGAACCATCGATTCAATCTGCCCCTGCGAGAAGGTCTCCCTAATAGCGGGGGACTCAATCAAACCCGGCGCCACCACGTTGACCGTGATGCCACGTGAAGCCAATTCTATTGCTAATGATTTGCTTGCTCCATGCAACCCAGCCTTAGCAGCGGCGTAGTTTGTCTGGCCACGATTGCCTATGACGCCGGCTACTGACGAGATGGACACGATACGTCCCCAGCGTGTGCCGATCATCGGAAGGAGGAGCGGTTGCGTCACATGGAAGAATCCATTGAGCGAGAGATCGACAACCCTCGTCCACTGTTCACTGGTCATACCGACCATGGGTGCATCGTCATGGATACCTGCATTGTTCACAATAACTTGGATCGGTCCATCCTCAAGAAGCATATCGAGCTTGATTCGTGTCGCTTCACCATCCGTAATATCGAAAGAAACGATCGACGCCAATCCTCCACCCATCCGAATCTCTTCCACCACCTGTTCGGCAGATGCGGTATGCTCGCAGGCATGCACAATGACAGCATGCCCATCTGCAGCTAAGCGATAGCAGATTGCCGAACCGATTACCCCGCTTCCCCCCGTTACCAGCGCACGTTTCTGGCTCATGGCTGCCTTGATTTCAGAAAAAGCGAGGCTCGTCCAGAGATAACGATCCGGCCTCCCGATGAAATGGCGAATTGATACATGAAACTTTGCGTATCAACAAGCAGACACGCGGCTTCAATTATGAGATCAGAGAGACACTCGTCCAGCCGCTCTATGCCAAACACCACGTCGCGCAATCCCCCGACGTACCCGATCACATTATCCCTCGAACGACTCTGATCTCGTAACCCCACATGAATTCCCATCGCCTGAGCGGCATATTCCAGACCTGCGACCGCGTCGAGGCACGCATCACGACGCAGCGGATTTGCCGGGTCGCGATGCGATCGCGTCTGGCAGCGTATCGTCGTTTCATCCCACGCCTCCACGCTATCGATCAGGCACATCGCCCCTCTGTGAGGCAGAAATTCGCTCAGTTCGCCTTTGCTGAGGGTCGGCATGATTCGACATTCAGAATAAGCTGTTGGCAGTCAAGCAGATCAAGTCCTACGGTCCGTGAGCCGCCGACGGCAATCGCGCACAGCATGGGCAATGATCGGGCCGCCGGGTTGTCCAGTCGCAGTCGTTCCAAATCCGGATCAGGGAGGCTGCTAGACTTACGGCCGTTTGCCTTTTCGAGGCGCATCTGCACGATCACAGGTGAATCATCCAACGGCGGGGCTACTACAAAGGCGACGGCAAACCCTTCGGTAATCGGCCTCGCATTGTTGAGCGGAGCCGGCACGGCAAGGTCATACGAGACCAGCAACACCGGACGCTCTTCCACGCATACTATGGAGATCGCCTCCAACAATCCGGCGGCGAACGAATCGTCATAGCAGGACAGCGCGGTCGACGACTGCTGGCCTGCTGTGGCAATCCCCCAATATCCGGCGGCCGTATTATGCACCGATTGATGAAACAAGGTGGGAGAAACATGCCGGTCAGGTGTCGCGAGGACCCGGCAGAGTTGATCGAATACGCCCATCTCTCCTCCGGACGAGGCAAACACGGTGGGTACGTCGCGCGGATCCAGTCCGGACTGTGCAATGGCTTCTTCCGCGACCTGAACGGCCCACCGAACACAGTCGCTGCTGCGGCGCCGTTCGTTTGGAGGAAGGATCAACGCTTCAGGATCCGGCGTGTCTCCCGGCCGAAAGGGACGGAATCCGGCCAGCACCGTCCGGCTTGCATCCCAGCCAGCAAGGCCTGACGCGAGCAGCCCGATACCTTGTACCGCTGTCTTCATCATAGTTTCCCCAGGACGAGGCTGCAGTTGTTCCCACCGAACCCGAAAATATTGCTCAACACGCAGGAGAGCGGCCCGATCTGGTTCTCGCGAAGGATGCGGCTTTTCAATGACGGATCCACGCGCAGACAATTGAGCGTCCCGGGAATTACGCCATGCTCGAGACAAAGCGCTGAAATGACCGCTTCCGTGATGCCGGCTGCACCCAGCGTATGGCCGGTCCAGCCTTTGGTCGAGCTACAGGCCGGACGTGCGCCGAAAATGCTGTAGACGGCTTTGTCTTCGACCGAATCATTGGCCGGTGTCGCCGTACCATGCAAATTCACATACTCGATATTTTCCGGTCGAAGGCGGGCCCTTATAAGCGAATCGCGAATGGCGTGAACGGCCCCGGCCCCTTCCGGATGGGGGTGCGACATATGATAACCGTCCGTGCTCTCACCATAACCGAGAAGGGCCACGGTTCCACGCCCACCCACTCGCTCGCCAAACTCAAGCAAGGCATAGCCAGCGGCCTCGCCCAGCGACAGGCCATCGCGATCTTCGTCGCAGGGACGGCATGGACTGGCTGAAAGGAGTTGCAGCGCGGAGAAACCGTACAGCGTCGTATGACAAAGACTGTCGACGCCGCCCACAATGGCGGCATCGCACAAGCCGGCTTGCATCAACCGGGCAGCAGTGGCAAAGGCTTTCGCGCTGGAGGAACAGGCCGTCGAAATGACCATGGCCGGCCCCTGCAAGCCCAGACACGTTCGCGTAAAATGGCCCAGCGAAAACATATTATGGGTATATCGATAGCGTGCAGTGTACCGCCCTGGAAGCTGTCCCGTTTGCGGGTCGCGCGCGCGGTAGGCGTGTTCCGTTTCAAGAATGCCCGAGGTGCTGGTACCCATGACGACGGCGATGCGATGGGCCCCGTAGCGCTGTCGTGCTTCCGCCACCGCTACCGTGAAGCCGTCTTGCTGGAGGCCGAGCCACGCGAGCCGGTTGTTGCGGCAATCGAAGGGCTTAAGTTCGTGATCGAGCGAAAAATCTTCGAGCCCTGCCACTCGTCCGACATATGTTTTCAGTGTTACATCTTCGAAATCGCATGGTTTCAATCCCGATCTGCGTTCGCGGATCGCTTCCAGAACAGGACCAACTCCCCTCCCGTTCGCCGTCACAAGAGTGTAGGCGGACAGGACCAGCGGGGCCATAGGCCGGACATTAGGCAATATGGACTTCCTTCCGTGCTAGCAACCCGGCAAATAACAGGCAGGAGAGCGCCCCGCAGGCTGCGGTCATTCCGATCGCATGAAGCACGGGAATCTTAGAAAACGCCAAAACGCCGAACACGAGAATCGTCGTGGTGCTGCAGACAAGGAGCCCGAAATTCGTTCTGATTCGCTCCTCCTCTGTTCCTTCCGGCCGATTGAGAAACAGGGCGTAATCGAGTCCCAGTCCGATCACGAGCAGAAATGTCGCCACATGAAACAGAGAGAGCGGCTCTCCCGATCCCCGCAGCACGGCGGCAACCACCAACAGCGAGCACAGGATCGGGGCGAGCACGCGCCCGACAAGGATGATCGACCGCAATCCCAATCCCAAAACGATCGTAATCGCCGCCATACCCCACCCCAACAGCTGCACTGTTCGATCACGATAGGCCGTCATCAGCCGGTTCGACTCTTCCTTCAGGTCCACGTAACTCGTCGAGCCGTCTCTCCACTGCGCGACAGCGTCCGCCAACCGAGTCCGATCGACGACCCCGCGAAGCGGGACGGCTGCCAACCATCGATCCTGTTGCAGAAACAGTAACGACTCCAGCTTCATTCCAAGCATCGTTCCCGCGAAGGCGTCACGATCAACCAGCGTCTGGCTCCGAGCCGCCTCGACAGCAGCCAGGAAGGGGGTGAACAACCCTGGAGCAAACGGCAACCCCTTCAGAGCCTCCTCAAGATTCCGTTCAAGCACCGCTCGATCAGGCAAAGCGCGCTGCCGCTCCTGTTGTGTTCGATGGCTAGGCACGTAGCGCGACACGATATCGTACCCGGCCAACTCGCGGTCCTGCCGCAGGACTTCCAACCTCGTCATCACGACTTCGGCCTTTTGCAAGAGATCCTCCACGGTAACTCCCTCGACGACCAACAGATCCCTCACATCAGGGGCACCCAGCTCCCGTCGCAATCGCTGGTCCAATTGTTTCTTGTCTTCTGACAGCGGACTGAGGCTGCCCAGATCCTCCTGCCACAGGGGGGTATCAGACCATATCCAAGCCGACGTCGCAACAACAAGCACAAGAGGAACCAATACCGTCTTCTTCCCCGTAAGATCGACTCGCGACAATAAATCCATTCCAATCCCACTTGCCTTAAATCCAGGTAAGACGCAGGCTGGCAGGACCCATCGCGTGACAAAGGCCCCCGTCAGGATTCCAACCAACGCAAGAAGACCCAATTGCGCTAGGGCCGGATAGCCAGCCAGCAAGAGAGATGAAAACCCGATCGCGGTCGTGAGCGCACCCATACGCATCGTGGGCCAGATCGTCCGCATGACTGCCTTGGCGGAATCACGCGTGGTCATATGGCTGAAGAGATGTATGGGATAATCGTCCACGACTCCCAATAACGTGATGCCGAACCCTACCGTGATGCCGTGGACAAACCCAAACCACGCGTTGACGGCGATCATGCCGGCCACAATGCCGCTGGAAATTGGTATCAAACTCAGCAGCACCAGCGTCAGCGACCGGTAGCTGAAGAAAAGAAACAGAAGGACCAATACTGCCGCAGCCGTCGACAGCCACCAGGCTTCGGTCTCGATCATGCGCTGGATCTCGACTGCAAAGACACCCGGCCCGCTCATCAGCAGTCTAACCGTTGGATGCGCCGTCTGGACCATATGGTGAAATGCCTTTCGAATGACCAGCTGAATCGCCTCTTGCGCATCCACATCGAAACCTGCCGCACGAGTCTCAACGACGAGCACGGCTCTTGTGTGATCAGCCGACATCCACACACCACGATATTTTTCCGGCCTGTCCCATCCGCTCCAGGATTGAAGAATCCCAAGGACTTCTCCGGTGGGGTCGCCTGGAATAGACTCTTTAATCATGCTCCCCAAGGGCGAACGGAGGTCGTCAAGACGTTGTTGGAGCGCGTTGCGGAGCGAGGGTTCAGAAAATGTGTCTGCCGTGACGGTTCGGCTGAGCAGGTAGCGAACACTGGATAAGAGCGAGAGTTCTTCTTTGGACCACGCCTGAGCACCGTTTCCAACAAAACCGAACCGACGGTCGGCGCGAAGGGTATCCCCCAGCACCCTGCTGGCCTCGGCTAATTCATCTGAGGCTGCGCCCTCCAGAGCAAGCAAAATCAGCCGGCCCGACAAGCCGGTCCGGACTTGCGTCAGCAACAGACGCTGCGTCGCAGTCGAACCTTCAGGAAGCAGATCGCCCAAGTCGTTATGGATGGACAGGCGTGTCGCCGCATACCAGATTCCACAGACCATGAGAACCAGCCAGATGGCGGGAACCCACCGGCGAACACTCATGGCGCGTGCCCTCCTGAAAGGGTCATCACAGACCGATCACCGCCAGTGGAACGTACTGTGATCCTGGCGATCCGCCCTTCCGATCCCGATATCAAGATCTGTTCGACCATCGATGGCTCCACCGATTCATGAGGTTGCAATAGCAACCACCATTTTCGCCGATCGCCGTCGAGCCTCGTCTCATAGGTGTGCTTCAACCGCACCGCATCTCCTGTAAGGGTGGCGCGAAAGGCGTCGACAAAACTGCGGAGAGCCGGATAGTCCTCCAACGAAATCGCTCTTTTGAGCTGCTTCCGCTCACTCTCAAACGTCACGCGGTCTCCTTCGATGAGATAGCGCTCTCGATAGGGGCTGAGTACTTCCTTTTCCAAGGTCGACGGAGGAAGAAAGCGGAGCACACCCCGCGAGACCAGTGGTTCCGTCAGCAACGACGAGTAGGTCGTTTCAACAAACAGGACCGAGGATGTTCGCTCTTCATTTATTAAGGCAACCAGCTGCTCGATCGTCCATCCATTCCGGGAATGGTCGCCATGGGGCAACGTCTTCTCCGCACCGCTGGCCACGATGGGGCCAATCAGAAGCACTGTGCACAAGAGGAAACCACGGCGCATATTACTCACCCCAGAATTCATAAAAGTTAAACCAATTATCCGGTGCCTGTCGGCACACTGCCTCAAGACGTTCGGCATACCGTTGTACACACTGCCTGAGGTCGGCCTCTCGCTGACCAGGTGATAACTGCACCTGATCACAAAAGGACTCAAGGTGCACCTCATAGCGATTCCCCCCACGATACAGCCCAAAAAATAACACCACCGGCGCGCGCGCGACATTGGCTAAGCGCATCGGCCCCGTCGGAAATCGCGCCTCCTGCCCGAGAAATGTGCATCCGACCGTTTGATCATCTTGCGTCACACGATCACCCATCACGCCAATGACCCCTCCCTGGTCGAGACACTCCTTCACCTGAAGCATGGTTTCGACACCCCCCACCTGAATGACGGTTTCAGCCACAACAGGATTCAACTCCTTGGTGATATCACGAATGCGGTGGGCATTCTGCTCGTCCATGACCACTCGCACGTCGAGATTACCTTGAGAACGCCCCAATGACCGCACCACTTCAAAACTCCCCACGTGCGCCCCCAATAAGATACACCCTCGCCCTTTCGCGAGCTCCTGTTGAAGCACCTCCCGACCATGGAACTCCACCTCGAAGAGATCAAATCGTCCCGTCAGGAAATAGACCCGATCGAGAATCGTCGAGGCAAAGGCATGGTAATGACGAAACAGTTCAAGCCACCCGACCGGGTGGTTGAGCGCCCGCTCGCGGAATCGACGAATAGCCTGACGAGCACATCCGAAACCGATGAGAAAATAGAAACAGATGGGATACAAGAACGTGCGAGCCGGAGTACGGCCAAGCGACTGCGCGATCCACACCATGAACCGAAGACTGCGATGAGTACCCTGCTCCTTTTGCTGCTGCCAGGCAACACTCACTCTCGCTCCACTCGCAGAGCCGTGCCCGGCCTGAATTCGATAGAGCCGGATGCCATGAGGCGCGACTGGACCCGACAGGAGAATGTCGCAAGCGTCGCCGTCTCTTCCTCCACTCGAATGGTCACGACTTCCTCCGGTTTCAGTTGAGCGGAAAACTTTACATGCGGGAGCCCTACGACCATACGTCGTACCATGGAGCCTTGACGGAATGTATCAAGGACTTCATGGAGCAACACCACACCTGGCACGATCGGATGGCCCGGGAAATGCCCGGCGAGAGAAGGGTGATCGTTACAAACCGAGACCTCCCGTTCAAAAACCATGATCTGCTCGTTCCTTCCACTCTTGAACCAGCCTCAGCAGCGATTCACGAGGTAACTTGCCGGTTTCATTCCGTGGTAGACGAGGGACAAAGACCAGCGGGCGTGGCAAAAACACAGGGGCCAGACGCCTTCGCAGGGCACGTTGAATTTCTTCGTTGGTTTTCCCGGGTGCCACGACAAACGCCATCAACCTGGTGACAAGAGGTGACTCATCCTCCGGCAAAAAGAACACGCCGTCTTGCACACCATCAATTCCCAACAATTTCTGGTTCAAATCCCCTAGGGACACGCGGTGGCCGGCTACATTCACCTGATCAGCTTCGCGGCCATAGAGAGAGAACCGGCCGTCGACATTGACCGATATTCGATCCGGGACGGGAACGGGAGTTGGAAGATACCAGGCATCGGCCAAGAACGACCCACCGTCTTGGTTGAGCCGCACTCCATCAAGCGGATGCCACTGCTCCCCGTTGATCGTCCGACGGTGAGCCACACTCCCCGCCTCGGCAAAACCAAAAATTTCATGCACCTCGGCCTGGAAGTACTGCTCTGCCTCTTGTGCCACGTTCAGAGCCAATGGAGCCGTGGCTGAGACGATAAGCCCAGCTGGCGGCAACTTCACCCCTTCCGTCAGACAAGCCCGCAGGTGCAACGGGGTCGTCACCAAGATCCAGGGGCCGACACGTTCAGCGAGTGCGTTGGCGACGTCAGCCGGAAAGAGCGGGCGCCCTGCATGCATCACAGCGCCATGCATGATCGGCAACATCACCGACGCCTCCAGTCCAAACATATGGTGATGGGGAACGGTCGCCACCACCGTGAGAGGTTTCCTACTGCTGATTCCAAGACTGGCTCCGGTTGCATGAGCCACGGCCGTCAATGCCCCCCATGTTTTTGCATGCGGCATGGGGCGACCAGTGCTCCCCGAGGTAAACGCAATGGCCACCACTTGATCTATCGGAATACGAGGAATTTTCATGTGGCAGGGAGCAATTGCCTGTTGGGATTGGACGAGAATTGACTCGATTCCCTCAATGGTCTCTCCCTGATCAGTCAAACAGTAGCTATGGGGATAGTCATCGACCAGCCGACGCAGGCTCTCGGAAGCACGGTTCTGTGGAAGCAACGTGACTTGGCGTCGAAGAATTGCGGCGGCAAGCCCGACGAGAAACTCATACCGGCTATTGGCAAGATTGAGTACAGTAGGCCGGTCCGGCACTATCTCGGCAAGGTGGGATCCCTCGGCAAGAAACTGTCCGGCGGTACGCGGCCTTCCCTGCTCCCAAGCCAGTACGTCATCGGCACTATACGAACCGATCAAGGGGGTGTCGCGCATGGCCCCGCTCGTGGTCATTTCGTACGATTTTTTTCGATGGCCTCGGCCAACGCCCTCAGGGATGAAAAGATCACTTTGATGTCCGGATCACTCGACTTGAGCTGATATCCGTAGGTTTTGGAAATCGCCAAGGCAAGCTCCAGCGCGTCGATCGAGTCGAGCCCCAGTCCGTCGCCAAACAACGGTTGTACGGGATCGATTATCGCCGCACTGACCTTCAACTTCAGCGTCTCGACGAGTAGTTGAGCAACTTCCTGCTCTATTGGCGATTGCGCTGTCATACAAATCGTTTAAGGCTGGCGGAGCAATTCCATGAGGTCGCGTCGCAACTGTTCGAATAACTTCTTATAGGCATCATAGGATGACTGGCGTATGGCTGATTTCATGGCAAAGGCGCCTCCCCAAAACATCTTCGCCCCTTGAGTCTTCCCTGCACCTCGATAAGAACGCTCAAGACGTTCTATGCGCCCTGGGCTATAGACCTTAGCCTGCACCACGACGGTCGCATGAAAGTCACTGAAATCATAATGCTGGACCGACAATTCCACCGTTAGTCGTTTTTGGCCTTCAGTCGGATCCTCATAGATGGGAACACGCCGATAGTGTTGGAACACTTGCGGAAATTCGAGGTCTGTCATCTGCTGCAGCATTTCTCCCGGACGGGCCTCCCATGTGTGGGCAGCACCCGTCATAATGGAGTGTATAGGGGTCACTTTGGAGAGAGTTTCCGGAGCGATCACTGCCACGATACTGACATCGATCTTTTCTTGACCAACCGAATGGTTGATCTCTTCGAACCGGATCTGGTGATGGCATCCGCCTATCCATAAGCAGGTGACCACCACCATTACCAGATGAAGAACCTTGGGATTCCCAGAAACACGCGTCGCAATGAGCCTCACAATGCCTCCTAGTTAGGACAAGTTTGTCGACGCTCGCTTCACGGCCCGATAGTCACGTAAGAGGCCGCTCCCAACTTCCGTCAGTGTACAGTCGACGAATTGGGCTTCCTGGAGAGCAGTGAGAATCTGCTCAGACGCTACACAGTGCTCCGTGGTGTCCCACCAATAGCCCATTAACGTCCGCATATCATGATTCCCCGTTGCCGTGGCAAAGAGCACTCCGAGTACGGTCTTGATATAAAACCGTGTCGCCGCCAGCAACACCGGCGAGTGGGGCCGTGAAATTTCCAGTATAAGGAGCACCCCTCCCGGCTTCAACACGCGCCAATATTCCGCAAAGGCCGCCCGGAGATCAGGCACATGGCGCAACGCATAGCCCATGCTGAGAAAGTCGAACTGTCCGTCCGGAAATGGTAGCCGCTCCCCAACCCCTTGGACGAGACGCCGGCATGGACCTTTCTGAGCTTCGCGCAGCATACCGACGCTTGGGTCAAGCCCGATGACCAACCCTGATGGCCCAACAAGTTGAAGCGCACATTGAGCAACCAAACCCGGACCACAGGCTACATCGAGCACCTGCATGCCGCTCTTCAGTCCAGCCATGCGCAACGCTCTGCGGCGATACCATAGGCCCGACCCTAATCCCGTCGCCTTGTCGATATTGCGATATTGATAGGCAGTACGATTGAAGAGTCCATTCAGAAAACCTTGTCGTTCCCCTGTAACCTCGTAGTACTGGTTCAGAGGAGGATGGGGCGCGATCGGTTCAACAGAGGGTGCCATAGGCCTCCAACCTGGAGAGGTCCTACTTGTATCAAGACTCCGCCAAACCGGCAAGAGGCTTGGAGTCGGTTAGAAGAAGGCGTGTAACCCAACCATCACATCATTATCTCGATGACGGTGGTTATACTCAATTCGCAATGCCCAATTCCGAGAGAGCGTGTACCGAGAGCCCACAAACCACCGGAACTCGTCCGACTTATCGCCAAACGGAAATCTCACGTAGGAACCCGTCGCCATAATTTTCCAGCGCTCGGTAAGATCGGCCAGCATCCCAACCGTTCCGCCACCACCGACTCGGTGCATCTCATCGTAGGCCTTGCTGACATTTGCCTCGATATCGGCAAACCCGAACAGGACTTCTCGTTTGAGCAGCTGAAATTCAGTCGCGCCCCCGATGCCACCACTAAACACGCCATTGCTGCAGAGATCACAACCGTTGTGACGAATCGTGTTCATCCCAATGTTGAGCTTCCAGGAAGGAGCGAGAAACACAGAGTCAATAGGTGAGAGCGACAGAAGATTCAGCAACGTTGCTCGCTCGACCCTAGTCTGATCCGCTCGGTTGTAGTGCCGGACCGTGATCGAGGCCATTTCGATCTGCGCATCAGGTGTGTAGCCGACCTCCGGATCGAGCAAGTCATGGTACCCCCCTCGAAACGTCGCCTCTTCGAAGGTGTCGTTGTTTCGCCATCCTCCCCCGATCGCAACTCTGTGCATCTTATGGCCGAGTTCAGGCTGTTTCGCGAAAGGGCGCACGGTAAACTCCTCGGACGGGATGCGAATCTGACTACGGGCCGTCAGAATCAACTTGTTGTGCTCTTTCCATTCTGGTTTTGGAGAATCGGTTGTCTCAATCCGATAGCGCAGATAGTCTGAAGCCAGGTCGAGCAAAAATGCTTGCTTCGAAAGGTTCAATTGCGTAAATGCGGGCGAGGCTAGCGCCCCGAGATCTTGCGTGATTCCATGCGCCAGATCGCGTTCCTTCGCAGGCAAAGCTTCTCGCTTTCGCTTGATGACGGTACTGCGGGAAGGACGATAGGTGATATCAGAGACGAGGCCTGGTTTTGAGACGATCAATCGAATGGTATCAGCTGGAACGGTCCACAGGACAAATTCCTCGGTCAAGCGCAAATCAGGATCAGCATAATCCAACAGCGCGAGAAGATGGTAGGAGCAGTTCTCCTTAAAGAAAAAATAGTCAAAATAGGCGTTCCCCCCAAGTTCCCAGGCATGCATCAGAAACCGTCGCAGCTGGTTTTCCGTGAGATTCAGGCGATACTCCCAAATATCCCGGTTTTCGATGTCTCGGTATTCCCGGACCTTCAGGTAATAGGGAATTGTTGAGAAGTATCCGCGATAGCTTCCGAAGACGCCCCGCACGGGAAAGGCGATGCCGGCGTCGGGAGGCACTTCGGCAGCGTAGTTGATGGTATAGGCGAGAATGCGAGTCTGTTCCGTTTGCCCCTTCTGGTCGACACGAAACAAGGTATGGCCGAACATGGAAGCCGGGTTATTCAGAAAGGCTGAGGGGAAAATCACAGAAATAGATTGGACCTCGAAATCCTCGTACCACCGATCAAAGCGCTCGCAGGTGAGAGGTGGAAGCTGGCTCGGATCAAACTGCAGTTGCTCCTTCAGCCAGTGGTACCGAGCAATGTAGGCACATTGGGCGGGCTGTTTCGAGCGGCCGACCGGTTCGGCAGAGAAGAACTGTGCGAGAGTCGCCGCAAGCTCAGCGGCCGGATCCGTCTTTCCGTTGGGTGACATAAAGAAACCCGGGTCATCTTGTTCGCTCTCATAGCCCCCAAAGAGCCCTTTCCTGTAGTGGAGTAATAGATGCCATTCACGCTGGTGCGCAAGCCTATTTTGTTGAGCCTGGCCGATCAGCTGCATGAGATACGTCTCGCGATCGGATTGCTGTGCATGGGTGGGAAATGGAGCAAACAGACAGATGACGAAAATAAGGAGAGAAACCAACACGGCGTGAGAAGAGACAGCAAGGACCCTGACGTGCTTGCCAGGGCCCTTGTTATGATCTAGCGAATCGATGCTTGTGCAAGGACCGGATGGCCCGCGATCCCCTCATTCAGCGCTTTAACTAAAGCGACGGGAGAAGCTTCTCCGGCCTGGATCAAGGACGTATACCTTTCCTGTGTCATGGCGAAGAAAGCCGGATGCTGCTCTGCAGGAACACCCATCAAAGATGCCAATGAAGCTAAGTGTTCGCCCTGCCCTTGAGCCATCTCGGCTGACAGCGCTTCAAAGTTCAATGAAGCAAACACTGTAGTCTTATGCTCGCTCATAATTTTCCCATCATTGGTACAGCCAGAGGTCCCGGTGCTGATTGCAAACGTGTTCATGCCAATCCCATTGGTGGTTGCCATTAGGACTTGAGGAGCGATTTCCTTCTGGCCTTTGTATTCAGCCCAAGCCAATTTCCCTAAGCCACAGCCCGGGCCGGTGTCTGGATTTGCCGCCATCGCCAGACCCGCTTGGGCGCCGAACAGGACGGCGATAGAAAATACAAGAACTTTCTTCGACATAAGTCCTCCTCCGTTAGATTGAATATAAGTACCCACCACTAGTCTATAAAAACGACGATACACAGTATAGCCGAATTCACCAACGATGTAGATAAAAAAGTTTGGTTTCTCTAGCTAGTCAGAACAACTAAGGGAGACGATTATAGAGAAATCACAGATGGGCGCAACAACTTTTTCCTGAGCCCAGCGTGGATGGATCATGCCCGCGAAACCAAAGTCAAGGCCTCAAGAAGCGATCTTAGGCGCTCACTGGATTATTCTCACTGATCGCTCAGTGCAGGTGAGCGTTGCGCCATCGAGTGAAGTTGATCCTTGCTCCAGTGAGTCACCACCCGGCCAGTACCGTCTCGAAGTTGAACTTCTCCATCGACATCGTACTTCGCCTCAGACTAGGACATTGCCGTTTTCATCAACCAGACGATAACCGGCTGTACTGATGACGATCATGGCACGCTGCTGGACAACGCCATGGCGCTCGTACGTTACAGCCACCCCATCATTGGACTGGGTCCACCGGATAGTAGTGTCACCCACAGTGGCCACCTTGATGTCGTCAACGCCTGTATCAGAAGCTTTGATCGGGCTTCCCCCAGTCCAAAAGTGCATTGAGTTAAAGATAAATGTGTCCAGCAGCGCCGAAAACATGTACGCGGGAACGATCAACATCCCAAAGAAGACGATCTCCTTCATCCACTTGTCGCTGATTTGACCGTTACCCTTGATATTGCTGTTCCAGTGATAGACGTTCTTGGTGAGGTTAAATGGACCATAGCAGGCAGTGCTCATCGTTCATGACACTCACTAACGCCGTCGCGGCAACAATTCGATGACCGAATCTGCTCATTATCTTCTCCTTTCGTCAGAATGAGCGTTCTCAACTAGTGTAGTGCGTCCAACGCTTCTTTACATTTGGCGACTTTGGCCAAAATGCTTTCCGCGGACGCGGTCCATGTAAAGACACGGGGATTCTGGTTGTGATGGTTCAGGTACTCGCGGATTGCGGCAATGAGTTCACGGACGTTGCAAAAGCTGCCCCGGCGAATGCGCTTGTCCGTAAGTTCTCGAAACCACCGTTCCACGATGTTCAGCCACGAACTTGATGTGGGGATGAAATGCAGATGGAAGCGCGGATGCCGACGCACCCAGCTCTTCACACGGGGATGTTTGTGTGTCCCATAGTTGTCCACGATGAGATGCAGATCGAGATGGGACGGGGTCTCGGCGTCAATCTTCTTGAGGAACCGGAGGAACTCCTGATGCCGATGCCGCGGCAGGCAATCGCCGATCACGTTCCCATCAAGCAGATTCAGCGCCGCAAACAAGGTCGTCGTGCCATGGCGTTTATAGTCGTGCGTCCGGGTCCCACAGCGGCCCTTCTTCATCGGCAGGCCCGGCTGGGTGCGATCGAGAGCTTGGATCTGGCTTTTCTCATCCACGGAGAGCACCACGGACTTGTCCGGAGGATTGAGATACAGCCCCACCACGTCGTAGAGCTTCTCGACAAACTGTGTGTCACGGCTGAGTTTGAAGGTCTTGCTCAGATGAGGCTTGAGCCCATGCTGCTTCCAGATTCGGCGCACCGTGGCTTCGCTGACCCCGTGCGCGTCCGCCATGGTCCGGGTACTCCAGTGCGTCGCCGCGGGCGGCGTGGTGTGCAGGGTCGCCTCAACGATCGTGCGGACCTTCCGGGCCGGAATGCGTGGAATGCGACCGGGACGGGGCGCATCGTGCTCGAGTCCAGCCACGCGCAGCCCCAAGAACCGTTCACGCCACAGTTGCACCGTGGGCCGCGAGATTCCCAACTGCCGCGCAATGTCCTGACTCAGCATCCCCTCAGCGGCCAGCGAGATGATCTGGGCTCGTTGCACGAGCCGCAGGGGCAGGCTCTTCGCATGAGCCCACGCAGTCAGCGTCGAACGCTCCTCAGGGGACAACACGATAGGCGGGGCCAGATGCACACCCCAATGTATGCCGGTCATGGGCACCTATTGTCAATATATTTATGACGCACTACACTAGCACAACCACCGATTCAGGGACAACATGTTCTACTCAAGAACCTCGAGTTATGTCGCCCGATCTAGCCTGAGATGTTTCGTCGACAGCCGTGCCCCGATCGTGATCGTTCCCACCATCCTGGGTAACGTGAACCGCTTTGGCCCAGCTGACCCAGGGTTGAAGAGCAACGTATCGCCGAACCATTCGTTCCTAGGCTGATGTGTATGACCGAAGATACAAATGTCTGGTCTGGTCCGATCCAGAAACTCCCTCCCTTCTCTGGTCAACTTTCCACCTTCAAAGACCACATGCCGGATCGCGATGCGAAAGCCATTCAGTGTGATGACGCCCTCTCTTGCAAATCCGCATTCTTCGTAGCCGTCGACATTGCCTGAGACAGCTGTCACAGGAGCGATTGCTCTCAGTTGTTCTATAACTGATCGCTTACCGATGTCCCCGGCGTGAATAATGTGATCAACACGACGAAACAGCTTCGTGATTATTGGATCGAACAGGCCATGCGTATCGGCAAGGACCCCGATGCAAATGGGGCGGGACGGCGGCATGGGTCCACTCCGATCTCTCAGCCTAGCGACGCTTGAACCTTCATCCATTCGAAAGTAAAAGGCTCAGGGTCTTGCCTCGGCATCTCCGCGAGTTGTGCTTTGAGACGGTCGGCTCTGGCGCTGCTCATCGGGTGGGTGGAGAGCCATTCGACCCGACTCCCATCTTTCTCTGCCAGTCGTTCGAAGAACGTGATCATACCGTTGGGATCAATCTTGGCGCGATGAAGGAGTTGGAGACCGCTCAGATCCGCTTCGGTCTCCTGTGCACGACCGAATTTCAACGTCATCAGTTCAACGCCGAGCTGCTTCATCACCCCGCCTAATCCCGGCGAGTTCCCCAGCACGATCGACACCACGGCTACAAAACCTAACTGTTTGACGATCCGTTCGAGACCATGCCGCTGCAACACATGATTCAGCTCGTGCGCCAGCACCCCTGCCACTTCTTCGGAACTTGTGGCTTTCTTCATCAAGCCGGTAAACACAACGATGTACCCGCCAGGTAGGGCAAAGGCGTTGACCACGTCGCTCTTCACCACCGTCACCTCGAATGTGTACGGATTATTCGGCACGTGACGTGCCAAGCGCTGTGCCATCTCCGTGATGGCGTTCACGGAGGGGCCATCGTTCACGGTCTCGTGTTGCGCGAGAAAGTCGCGATAGGCCGATTCGCCCAGCTTCTGCTCCCATTCTATGGGAATGCGATCCACAGCCAGTTCTACAAGCAGGTCGCTTCCAAACCACAATCCCAGCACCAGAGCCAGGAAACTCCCGCCAACTAGCCCCCAGACCATCCGGTGACGCTTCCGCACCTGACGGACTTGTTGCGCAGCCCGTTCAAGCGGCTCGTTCAAATGAGCCGGTGCGGCTTGCCGAAAGGCATGAATGATTTCTGGATTTTTCAGATACAGCGTCCGCTGCCCTGCTGGCCCCGCCCACTGTAGGACAAGTTGGTCGTGATCGAGCCCTCCTGCCGAGACCGTCACTCTTGAGAACGGCACTACTTCGGCTTGCTCCTGCCCCCCGTCCACGGTAAAGGCGATCGTGAACCCCTGTGCTTCAACGTGAACAAGGCACGGCGACCCACCAGCGGGGAATTCATCTCCAAAACAGAGGGCGTTGGGGTGGAAATCGGTCATGACATGGCCCTTGCTTGATTCTTTGACGGCGACTTGTTCCCGTGCGGCTGCTCGATACCACAGCCGACATAGCCCAGGGGATACTTCCGGAGATCCGTCGAGGATAGTCTTGAACCCAAAACGAAGCTTGAGAGCCTGCGCGTCTTGGCGCAACTGGGTTGGAAGGGTGATAACGTAGGCGCTTTGAGCATCCGCTATTCGGAGATTGGAATGAATTGCCTGACCCATGCCCCAAAGCCACGAGGATTCCGGCTTTGGATATACACGATACCCGGTCCACGAAATCGGCAGACGAACCCTTCTCCCGACGTGAAGCTGGCCACCCATCCGGAGGTCGCCTTTTCAATGTTGTACGTGGTGGTTGCAGACCACGCCACAAGATGGCTATTGTCGACAATATAGTCTTGATCGGGCTTCAACTCGATCTTGTGAATAGCCCCGAAGCTGTTCAACACCAGCATCCCTTTCCCGCTCATCTTCAGAATAAAGAATCCTTCGCCACCTAATAACCCGCGAGTCATACTCTGCATTTGGCTGTCAATGGTAATCCCGTCCGCACCAGCCAGAAATCCATCTTTCTGCACCATATACTCATTGACGCCATCAAGCTCCAACACGACGATTTCACCAGGCACGGTCGGTGCGAGCAACGCTTCCCCGGAACCTCGGCTGGCGCGCAAGGTCTGGAAGAAGAACTTTTCTCCAGTCAGAAACTTTCGCGAGAGTGCTCCCAGAAAGCCTCCTTCCATTTTGCTTTCGATGTCGATGGTCGGAGAGCAGGCCACCATCGCACCTGATTCTGCCTTGATATGTTCTCCCTCAGCCAGCTCGACACGCACCATTGGAAACGCCCCCGGATACAAGATCTCGCTTTTCATTCTTCCTCTCCTCTATTCACTCTTCCTTACATTAATGCTTAGGCAGAGCAGGTCGTATCTCGTTGCGCGCATGCACCGAGCACCAAACCGAACTTGTTCGACCCGGAGCCAATCTCATTGTTCTTGCGACGGGATAACACCACTTTCTTGCGTGCGCGGTGCGCGAGCAGAAGACACGACCTGCTCTGCCTAACTCATCCCGCCACCCATCCATACACTCGCTGACTCGGCTCCGGTCCCTCCTCCAGGTAGCTCATCCGCAGCCGACCCAATGCATCGTCCGGCACGGCATTCCGTTTCGCCTGCACATCGATCTCAAAAATTTTGGCCGCATTGAGTCCAAACACCTGTTCCTTGGTTCGCCGGTCGAGCGAGTGATAGTGATGTTTTTCGATCACCTCATCTGGTATTTGGAAGCGCCGGAACGCTTCGATCTGCCACTGCGGAGTGCCATACCAGATAGAGTCCGTTCCCCACAGCACATGGTCGACCCCGAACGCACGAATGATCTGTCCCAGCAGGTGCGCGCAGATCAGTGGGTAAGTCGTAACCAATTGCGCAAACGTCGATCCCAGCTCCATGTAGATATTTGAAATCCCCGGCTCCCGTTCCTTCATCCGGCAGAACTCGGTGGTCCAGGGAATTTCTCCGGTTTTCGCGAATATCTGATCGATCGAGGCCGCTCCGCGAAACCCGGAATGATACACCAAAAAGGCAAGCTCAGGAAAATCCTTAGCGGCTTTGATGAGATCTCTCGGGTGGTTGTAATCCGGTACGGGGCCAAGCGGGAGGCCTTTATGGATACAGACGCGTTTCACCCCAAGCTTTTGAGCCTGCTCCAACATCGGATAGGCGACCTGCTCATCATCCATGCGCCAGCCTCTATCGAATCCCTTCGGGCAAGATCCCGTATAACACTTCCAGGCATCCACCTTGAGGATCTCAGCCTGCATCGCCATGAATTCCAGGTCAGCTGAGCCAAGTTGCGGTGTTACGAGCCCATGCGCCAGCATTCGCTGCGACCCAGCCAGTCGATTGATTTCATCACGGATATGCGCCATTTCCTTCGGCGGAACGACGGCCTCTTGTGGATACGGCCCCGGCGGGGTGCTGATCAAACCGATGCTGGTTTCACTGTCTAAGAACACTTCCTTGACAAAGTTCTTCCACGAGAGATCGTCAATGGAGCCTCGATCCCCCGCCAACTTTGGATTCAGTCCTGCCTCTCGAATGTGCTTTCTGAGGGAGAGCAGTGCCTGTTTTGACACCGCTCCCTTACGATTGGATTCAGCATCGGACGGATCGTAGCCTGAGCTGACATAGTGTGTCTGCACATCGAAGATGAAATAGGGTGCTCCCTGCTGTGCGGCAAACGCGGCCGGTTCGAACAGCTCAATCGGGTCAACAGTAAAGAATCGCCCGAGCAGCGCATTCATGGCCAGAAGCCCGGCCGCCATGGAACCTGTCGTCCAGAGGAATTCGCGACGAGAGACCCCTCGCCGCGCCGCTGCTTGTGCCACCATCGCTTCGGCTAATTGTTCAACGGCCTTCTGCTGGCGTGTCTGACCAATAGGATCAAATTCCTCGTTGGAGATGATCTGGGTTGGAATGGGCGTCGGGAATGTCTTGCCTTTTTCCACTGGAGGGTAATCAGTGGACAGGTTTGGGGAATATCGCATGAATCCTCTTCGGCTGATGATCGCGGGGTGATTGTGTGGAATACCGGAAGCGCTGTCAAGCGGAGGGTTGTGCAGTCACTTCACTCAAATCTCAGACAACGTGACGAACTACTTGGCTCTGGAGGATCGAGGCGCTGACTTGGTTGCAGCGGGACCGGCATGACCAACCGGGATTTCTGCCACGACGTCGAACTCAGGATCTCCATCTTGGTCCTTCCCGTCATGCCCAACACTGTACAGGACGCCTTTTTTCATATTGACCAACATCGGCAGCCCTGTGTAGGGATCATAAAAGCTCTGTCCAGCTTTGGCGAGGCGGGCAAGAAGATCGCCATCGGCAGGACCACGCCGGAGCCAAGCCTGTAAACTCGCCAGTCGGAGATGCGCATCGGTATCTACCACAAGCCCGTTATATTCATCCCAGCGAGGAAGTGGTTTGAGACCCACCATGTTTTCGATCGGATTGGTGAAGTAGTCCATGAACGTGGCTGCGGGAAACTGGACATAGCTCTTCCACTTGGGCAACGAACCGTATTGCCCTTCCCCGGCAGCCTTGTACGAGGCCTCATAATACTTCGCGTAATCATTCAGCCTGCGCTGTTTGGGTAACGGAAGAAGTGAGGCTACCGTAGTCGAGGCCGTTTGGGCTTCCGCTCGTGCGGTTTTCAGCTGTTCATCATACGTTTTCGACGCCGTCACCAGCTCGCTCTGCATGGGCCAGCGGATGGACAACTCTCCCTGGTCAAGCGGGCGGAGTAACTTTGTTAGTCGCCCCAGATGGGTTCCATCGAAATCTGACCGAACCAACAGTCCTGAGGCCACGGCGATATCGTCATTGATCGCCTGCAGGGCCAGCATTTTCATCGGAAGGGTTCTCGCCTGGCTTAACGCGATGCGCCAGGCCTCCATATCCGTCTCCAACCGACTGACACCCTGATCCATGTTTTGGCCAAACCCATCGGCGACATGGAGTTGGTGTGCAAATACCACCGTCCCACAGGGTAAGCTGACGGGCTTCCCATACCCCCAGTCTTCGAAGGGTAGTTTTTGCCACCGCCCGTAGCGATCAAGCATGAGCTGATGCTCGTTCCCCAATCCTTTAATGGTACCCTGCTTAGATTTGAATTGACCGATGGGATCTGGTCCACGAAACCATTTCCTCATAATATCGGCCGATGCATGTGGCCGTTCGCCCGTACCAGACACCGGATTACCAAAGCACGTCAGCGCTGCCTGCCCACCGTTCGTATTCGAGCTCGGCGCACCGCTTCCCTGTTCCGGATCTTGTCCTTCTGAGGCATCTATTCCGAGCAGGAACAGATAGCCATTTTTCTTGGAGTCCGACAAGGTTTGCTGAGGAATGGTCGTGAAACTTTGGAAGGTTTGAGACGGCGGCTCCTCCATAATCACCCATGTCAACGCGATTGCCCCGATGGCCAATGCAACAACCAAGGCAGACACCACCAGGAGCCCAATTGCGGTCGCCACAATGGAGCGAGTCGTAGAGAAGCATGCGCGAATAAAGCCCCCCAGGCCGGTGGCGATTGGGCTGAAGATGGAGCCAGCTTTCCGATTGGATGCGGCCTCTGCTGGACGTTGTCTCGTCTCTGTCTTTCTGGAATCAGTGGACGATTCAAAGAGCACATCAACAGCAGTAGCAGCAGAAGAAAATGGCCGATTCGTTTCATGTGTCTCGGCGGGGATAGGGGACATGGGAGGCACCGGAGCAGCTTTCGGCTCCTCGACGAAGCGAATCGATGCTCCTGTGTCTTGCCATTCTTTTTGATGAGCCACCGGCTGACGTATCGGAGTTCCGGGCTCAACGATCTCCTCCGTGACTTCTTGATTGTCCAGAGCTGAACTCTCTCCCGTTTCTAGCCCGACAGATGGAGTCGATGGAACTTCTGGCTCCGGCTGGAGGAGCTTCGGCTCCATTCGCATCGTCTCACTAATCACTTCTTGGGGATGTTGTGGAGCTTGCCAGGGTGGCTCTAGAGAATCCTCGCGAGCTGGAAGCTGACTGCCTGCCGGTGTACATTCCTCTTCTATTCTCAAGACAGAGTCGCCGCTCTCGAGCTGTATTTCGTCCTGAGCTGTCGTCCGCTCTTCACCGAGAGGTTCTTCGGCCGACAATGGCTCTGCAGCACCACCGACAGGAGCCTCCGATACCGATCGCTCCTCCACCAGGGAAACGGGAAGCGAGTCTTGCTGCTCCTCCCCCATCGAGACTGATTCCTCTTCTATCGACGGGGAAGGCTGTCTCACATCGACAACCGCCGAGTCGGCCTCAAGCGAACACGACGAGTCTTGCGGTTGAGACGATTCAGGATCTTGTACGAGCGAGAATGACTCTTCCTCTGGGGAAGCTGTCTCAAGCTGAGCCGCCCCTGAGCTCTGGGATGCACCCACAACAGCAGCCGCACGATCGCTATCAACTTGATCAGGTGAGTCGGGTGGGTGGACTGATTCAGAATCTTGAAGGATGGAAAAAGATTCTGGTTCATGGGAAGCGGAAGGTGGTACGACGGTTTTGTCAGCGAACTCCTCAGCGGTTGACGCCTTATCTGTGTCGTGTGTGTCATCTGACTGAGTGACAGTGAGGCCCGACGTGTCCTCTATGTGAGAGTCCACCTCCGCTGGTGGAATTGATACTGCCGAGTCCTGGACCTGATCCCATGGCATCGGAGCAATTCGTGTTCCAGTTGAAGTTGCATCCCGAAACACGAACGGCGGACCCGTTTCATGATTCTCTTCGGATTGGCTTCCTGGCGGTAGATCCTGGTCAGTAAGACCTCCCAGGGTTTCAGCTGCAGGCCCCTTATTTTCAGACGAACTCTGTTCAGGTGAAACCGTATTCCCTGACTCTTGATTCCCGAAATTCCATGCCCTATTAAACATAGCTTCCCAGGAGAATCCTGGTTGTAGCCATGGCTGAGAGCTTTCACCACGTCCTGGTCCCGACGTTGATGAGTCGTCCGAGCCCGAGCGGTTTGCAACAGTCGCTTCTTGAGAGTCAGTCTCGACAGATTGTGAAAGGGTAGCCTTCGTGTTTCGCAAATCGGTTGCTTCTACAGTCGGCGACTCCACTGCCGAGAATGTGAACTCAGGGCCTTCTTCCATCTCCCGGGAAGCCGAGATGTTGATATCCGGATTATCCGCTGATGCATCACTTGGTGGCGGATCGAGAACCTTCTCGTTTCCGAGTGCCAAAGTTTCTGATCTACCAGGGGCATCGATACGATGCTCTTCCCGGTCTTCCCCCGACAGCCCCCCCTGCTCCTGGCTCGCAGCCACATCGCCTCTCGGCACAATCTGCTCGGTTTCTCCCTGCGTCACGGAGATCTCTCCGACAGAGTCCGGTAGCGCGCCTTCTGATGATAGGCCATGTTCTGGAGCAGTCGACCCGGAAGGACCGTCTATGGTTGTTTCTGAGAGAACTGTGACAACTTCTTGGTTGTGACTTTCTGCTGAGATTTCATTCTGTACATTGCGAGTCTGCTCTTCCCTTGACGGAGAATACTGTGTGTCCGCAGGCACTGTCTGGTCTTGAGTGGAAGGCTTTTCCTCCCAGGAAACCTCCTCCGAAGCGGTCAGGGGAGAAGGCTGTGGTGCAGAACCAGATGTAGCGGTTACTTCCTGAGGATTCGGAAGTTCCCATGGCATAGGGTCAGTTATGGGATCAAGCTGAACCGGGCCAGCTGACGCTGCGGCAGTCGAATCAGCTGCCGGAGTCGAGGTTGCTTCCGGATCTCCGGTAGGCTGGCGAGCTAGTAGATCTCCAGTTTGGGCATCGAAGAATGACGCTAGCCGGAAAGCCACGGGACTGACTGGAGCCAGATCTAGAATTTTTTTGTAGAGCTGAGACGCCTGCTGAGAATTTTCGGTATCAGGATCTTCGATCAGGATGTCGACGGCCTTGCCGTATTCGGTAACGGCCTCCAGTGTATCGCCCTTCTCCTCATAGATCCGCCCAAGTTTTTCCAAATAGGGAACACACCGTTGTGCGGCTGTTAAATACTCGCGAAGTAACGATTCCGCGAGCCAGTAGTCCTGGCGTTGAAAGGCTTCATCGATGAGCGAGTCAAACGCTTGTCGTGCTGGAATGAGACTCCCAAGACGGAGATGGAGCGTGGCAAACAGCCTCCTCGCCTCCATATTCCCTGCGTCGAGGGCGAGCAGCTCTTTAAGGACTGCAGAAGATCGCGCATACTTGCCCGCATTCATCTGGGTGATGGCTTCTTCAAGAAGGGCACTCTTCTTGCTGTAGCCAACAACACCACGCTTCTGACTACGGACAGTCTGAGTTTTGTCTGATTTTATAGGTGATTTCTTATTCCAACGCACGCTACAACCTTATCAGATATCCACGCGATGAAACTCACAGACGGGCCGGACCCCAATCACCACCTCCATGGAGGGTGGAAGCTTGAAAGGAGTGAAACTTGTAAGGAGCCTGCAAGCAAAGTGCCGTACACAGTCCGGCAGGACTGAGACTTTATCCTTATAAATCCATACGTTGGTTAACTGATGTACATAGATAATGCGCCTCCCCCACTCATTTTTGGACAATCCAATGCGCCGATCGACCTCCACAGGTGAGGGTACCACCGGGATCTAATTCGCTGAGTCGCTCTGCTTATTTACAACCGCCGTCCTGTCGATGAAGAATGCAAACTCACCGAGATAGTGCGCAAGCCTCTAACTACAAACTCGGTAGTTTTCATACTGCTCGGAAGTCAGCCGTGATCCAATTTCGAATATATACCCAGACGGGAGTGATGCCGCAGACCCATGACTTTGCTTGCTCAACACCCTTCCGCAGCGGAGGCATCGCTGCTCCCCCTCCCAGGACACGGGACCAACAAGATGCCGAATGGGTACGAAGGATTCCCCCGTGGTCTCAGGTATCAGAACGCGGCGTACCTCAGCCAAAAGACGCCAGGCATGCTCTGATGACAGCACTTCTGGACCGTCCAAAACGAGCACGAGGAGTCCCAAAGCACGTACAGGGTCTCCTTTCGCCTCGTTGAGTAATTGTTGAGCGAACACCCAGATCTTATCGTGTACGATCCCCTGATCCACGCCTGACCTCTTCTTGACATCCCCCCTTCCCTATCGGTCTTTTTGCGAAAGTATTTAACGGCTTTGCGCCTTCTCCCAGACTGAATCATTCCCCCGCTGACATCCTGCGCTAAAACTGGGGTGGAGACGTAGGGTTGGGGTCGGTCAGGACCACCAGCCAGAACGTGTAGGACGGTAACCGAAGCTTTTGAACGCCGATCCTTCCGGCTTTCATTCGAAAAACTTTATCCTGGTTGTGTCTTTCGATCTCCCTATGGTACCGTCAAATACTCGTATCCAAGGATTGGCAACACCACGGAATTACAAGTCCATCGTGCGATACCCCTTAAGCCCCAGACAGTCATTGGAAACTTGCGGGTGGCTTCGGCTTTGTTTAGCTGGGCTGATCCTCCTCGCTTTCGGCCTGCCTGCCTTATTTTCTATTGGGTCTTCACAGGCCTGGGCCGCCCAACCGATCAAGGTTGCGCTTGATTTCAATGATGTGGAGATCCCTGTTTTCGTTCGTTTTATCGGGGAGCTTACCGGGAAAAACTTCGTTCTGGATGAAACGATCAAGAAGCAAGGAGGGAAGATTTCGGTCTTCTCCCCCAGTAAGGTTTCGTCTGAACAGGCGTTCACCATGTTCGTAGCTGCGTTAGAAGCAGCTCGGATGGCTGTCGTCCCCAAAGGAGACAATCTCTACCAGATCGTACCGATGGGCGATCTTCCGCCGGAACGTGGTGTGTTCGTCTATAAACTCAAACATGCCAATGCAACGGACCTGGCCGCCGTACTGACCAATTTGGTGGCACGTTCACAAACTGTGGCCCAGATCACTCCTGGCACCAGACCACCGATTAGGCCCCTTACGGAATTCGAGGCACCGGTCCAAGTATTTGCCGATAAGGCAACTAATTCGGTCATCATTAGTTCGACCAAGGTCGCTTGGGGCCATCTCCGATCAGTAATTCATGATTTAGATATCCGGCGCAAGCAGGTCTTTGTGGAAGCCGTCATCCTGGAGGTTCAAGTTGACCGGCTGCGACAAATCGGCACCGACCCGGTTCAGATTCTCGGTGCTGGAAAATCTGGATTTGTGCAAGGAATTGGCGGTTTCAATAGAGCACCGGAAGACCTGGCCGCCGTAGCACAGGCTATCAGCGGCATCGCGGCAGGTGGAGCCACCGGTGGAGCAACCAGCGTATTAAACACGCTCAATATTCGTGCCTTCATGAATTTGCTGATGAATCTCACAGACACGAATATCCTTTCGACTCCCCAAGTTCTAGCTGCGGACAATCAAAAGGCCAAGATCGTTGTCGGTGAAAATCGACCATTTCCGACCGGGCAAGCCCAAGGCATTACGGGTGGAACCCTCGTAACCATAGAACGGAAAGACGTTGGAGTGACATTAGAATTAACTCCCCAGGTCCTAGAAGATGACTTGATTCGGCTCGAGATCAAGCAAGAGATTACAGCCATCGCGGAAAATGTGGCTCAAACCATTGGATCGGGGACTGCGAGCATCCCTGTCGGCCCAACAACCACCAAACGATCAATGGAAACCACCACAGTTGCCCAGGATCAACAGACCCTCGTGGTAGGCGGGCTCGTGCGTGACAATATTACCCTCAGCGAAAGAAAAGTTCCTCTGTTGGGTGATATCCCCTGGTTGGGATGGTTCTTCAAATCTCAAAATCGCCAGGTTGAGAAGCTGAACCTTCTTGTCTTCCTCACTCCACATCTGATTCGAGACGATGCAGACATGATTGAGTTGAACGCGCGAAAGGCCAGAGATGTCAATTCGCTCCAGCGCGATAACCGCATTGAGGAGCCCACAAAACTTAAACAGGATGTCCTGGAGCGCTTAGAACTGCCCTCGACGGTTCCTCCTTCGCCATCTGACAAACCAAACATCACTCCCTAACACATCATCTGGGCAGCGAGAGTCCATTTAGAAAACGTAGCGAGCTCCCTCCACGACCCGGAGTTGGTATGCCAGCGGCCCCTCCTCTGAGGAATGGCACCATGTCCACTGCCTGTATAGACTCCGAGTCTACGGAGGGCCTAGGAATGACAGACACAACCGTAAATTGGCGAATCCATCGTCGGCTTCCCGTGGCATATCCTGTGATATTTGGAGGCGCCCCGTTTGTGGGAGAAGGCATCGTTTCCAACCTTTCCCTTTCCGGTTGCTCAGTGACCTGTGAGCGGACGGTCCTCACGGGAAGCTACGTAAAGCTGAGCGTCCTCTTGCCAGACCCCACATCCTCTCTGTTCATCGAGTTGGGGAAGATCCGTTGGGTTCACAAGAATACCTTCGGTGTTGAGTTTATTCGACTACCGGCGATCACCCGACATCGACTGGATCGCGTGGTATCTGAACAATTCCCCCTCGATATGAACCTGACCCTCGCATCAGTCTGATGCGCGAACCCAACCGTCGCCTAGACCCTGTTGGCTCTTCGCTTGCCGTAGCAGATAGCACCGGAAGAAGGGATCGGTCAATTGGTGGGTTGAGCTTGATCGGCGAAATGAGGTTAGACGTTAAACCTAAAGTACACAATATCCGCTTCTTTGATGACGTAGTCTTTGCCTTCGAGTCGGAAGAGCCCCTTTTCCTTCACTTTCGCTTCTGATCCACACGCCAGCAAATCGTCGTAGTGATAGACTTCGGCACGGATGAAGCCACGTTCCATATCGGAGTGGATTTTGCCTGCCGCTTGTGGGGCCTTGGTGCCTCGGGGTATCGGCCAGGCACGAGATTCGGTCTCCCCGGCGGTGAAGAAGGTAATCAGATCCAGCAAGGCATAGGCTTCGCGCGTCAGTCGGACAAGGCCAGATTCCGTCAACCCCATTTCTTTGAGAAAATCGGCTCGCTCAGTCTCTGGCAACGACGACAGCTCTGCTTCGAGTTGGCCGCAAATGGTGACGACTCTGGCTCCTCGCTTGGCCGCAAACTCGCACACAGTTTGGACCATGGCTTCATCGGCCCTTCTACCTTCGGACACATTGGCAACAAAGAGGACCGGCTTGGCCGAGAGCAACTGACATTCGTTGAGAATCACCCGTTCTTCCGCCGAGTATTCCCGATTGCCCAACCACTCGCCTTTGTCGAGCCACCCGATGAGCTTGGCAAGAAATTCCACTTCAAACGCGGCCTTCTTATCGCCGGCCCGGACTTTCTTCTCAGTTTTCTGCTTCCGCCGATCGAGCGTCTCCAGATCGGACAACATGAGCTCCGTTTCGATCACGCCGATGTCACGGAGGGGATCAATTCCCCCACTCACATGGACGACATCCGTGCCTTGGAAACATCGAACGACATGAAGCAGCGCATCCACTTCGCGGATGTGCCCGAGAAATTGATTTCCTAAGCCTTCACCCTTGCTGGCTCCTTCGACCAATCCGGCGATGTCTCTCACTTCCAGTGTGCTGTAGGTGGTCTTTTTCGAAGCAAAGATTTGGGTCAGCGTGACCAGGCGAGGGTCAGGTACCAGCGCAATACCCGTGTTTGGATCAACGGTCGCAAATGGGTAGTTGGCCGCCAGGGCACCTCCGCCTGTCAATGCATTGAATACGGTCGTCTTGCCGACATTCGGGAGACCGATCATACCGCAACACAAGCCCATTACTTCCTATCCTCTCTTTCCTCAACCACCTTTTCTCTGACATTAAACTGATTCATGGTTGCATCTGGTCCACGATGAATCAAGCTTTCCAGTGCATCAACGGCTCGCTCCAAACAAGGATCAATGACGGTCATCTCGTCCTTGGTCACAGGTTCTAAGACAAAGTCGGCGGAATCCTGACCGGGAGCAGGCCGTCCTATCCCGATCTTCAACCGCACGAATTGTGGAGTCCCGAGCGCTTCGATGATGGATTTGATTCCGTTATGACCGCCATGGCCGCCGGCGAGTTTGATACGGAGCCGCCCCGGCTCCAAATCTAGATCGTCATGCACAACAATGAGTTCGCCAGGGGACAGTGAGAATTGCCGTAGGAGGCCTTTCAACGGAGGGCCGGTCACATTCACCCAATCGAGCAGCCCGGCCAGCTCGACCAGCTCGCTTCCAAGTCGACCAGACCCTCGTTGGCCAGAACCACGTCGTGAGAGTTGAATGGACCATCGGGAGGCAGCCCGTTCGATGACCCACATACCGGCATTGTGACGTGTCTGAGCGTATGTTTTCCCGGGATTGCCCAGTCCAACCAGAAGATGCAAGGTTACTTCTTCTTTTCAGCCTTGGGAGGTGCAGCTTCTTTCTTTTCGCCTCCCTTCGCGTCACCGGCAGGCGCCGCAGCTGCAGTTTTCGCCGAAGCCCCGGCTTTGGCTGCATCCGTCCCTTCAGCCCCAGCACCCGCTTCCTTGCCCTTTGCCAGAACTTCAGGCTCCCCTGCCGCTCCCGGGGTGCCCGAGAGCAAGGCTTCGAGTTTGGCATCCGTCATCGGCGCGGCCACACTCACAACCATTTGGTCAGGCTCATCCAAAAACCGGACACCTTCAAGCGCCCCCATTTCTTTCACATGGATACCGGTACCGATGGTCAATGCAGAGGCATCAACTTCGACATGGTCTGGCAGGGCGGCAGGAAGACATTCGATATGTACATCGCGCATGTTGTGGTGAAGCACACCACCTTCCTTCACACCCACTGGAACGGAACCAGTCACTTTGATCGGAACCTTTACACGAATCGGTTTTGTCATGGAAATTTCAAAAAAGTCCGCATGCAACACGGCCCCGGTCACCGGATCCACTTGGTAGTCACGCAAGAGAGCCGTCCGATTCTGGCCGGAGTTGGCGCCTTCCACGGTGAGCGAAATCAATGCGGTGCTGCCTGCGTGAGACTTTAAAATTTTTGTCAATTCATCCGGGTTCGCGGTCAGCAAAAGACAATCTCCTTGGCCGTACAGCACCGCCGGTATTTTCCCAGCCCGACGCATCGACCGCGCAGCTCCCTTCCCTGCTTGCTCCCTCATTGCTACTGTCAAATCGAATTTCATGATATTCCTCCGTCTCCTCGACTGCTGACGCGATACGCGCCTCGGACAGACCTAGGCAAATAGTGAACTCACCGATTCATCTTCATGGATGCGCCTGATGGCTTCTCCCAGCAGAGGCGCTACAGACAATTGATGCAACTTCGGACAGACCAGCTCTTTCCCTCGCAAGGGGATGGTGTTGGTAATCACCACTTGGGAAAGACACGATGCTTGCAAGCGATCCAGCGCCGGACCAGAAAGGACCGCATGGGTGCAGGCCGTGATCACCTCTCTGGCTCCATGATCGAGGCAGGCCTGGGCACCTTGAACAATCGTTCCCGCCGTATCGATCATGTCATCCAGAAGCAATACGCTCTTCCCTTGCACGTCACCGATAATGTTCATGATCTGGGCCTGATTCGGACCTTCGCGCCGTTTATCGATAATCGCTAAGTTAGCTTGGAGCCGCTTCGCGAACGCCCGTGCCCGTTCCACACCACCCGCATCGGGCGAGACAACAACCAAGTCCGGAATCTGTTTCTTGACGATGTAGTCCAACAGAACAGGCAGCGCATACAAATGATCGACCGGCACATTGAAGAACCCTTGGATTTGTCCGGCATGAAGATCCATCGACAATACACGATCAGCTCCAGCCGTCGTGATCAAATCTGCGACTAACTTCGCAGTAATCGGAACACGAGGTTGATCTTTTCGGTCCTGACGAGCATATCCGAAATAGGGAATGACAGCGGTGATACGGTTGGCTGACGAACGTTTCAACGCATCGACGATGATCAACAATTCCATCAATGAATCGTTCACCGGTTGGCAGCACGACTGGACCACGAACACATCGGCCCCGCGCACATTTTCATCGATCTTGACCCTGACCTCTCCGTCGCTGAAGGAGGAGACGGTCGCCTCACCCAACTTCTGCCCCAGATACGCGCAAATTTCATGGGCAAGCCCAAGATTTGCGTTGCCAGAGAAAACTTTCAGCTCTCTATTCATGATAACTTCCGTGAACTACAGACCAGTCATTCGTGTAACGTGCTGGATTCTCTAGTGCTTCTTGTGCGGTGAGCGACCGTGGCTTTGTAAAGCCTCTGTCTCTCGTTTGCTGCACACACTACCGGGGAAGCCACTCAAAGGGGGAAAATGTATCGGAAATCCTGGGCTCCTGTCAACAAACGGCGAGCCGGAAGCTTGGCACCGATCGGCTATGAACCGGTGCAGGTTTCTGCCACAAAGACTTTGAACGTCTGTTCATTTAAAAAGAAGGCTTGGGCAGAACGAGCTCCGGCCTCGGTAGAAAAGACACCAAATACGGTCGCTCCGCTTCCGGAAAGTAGCGCAACCTCAGCCCCTTGAGATATGAGGTGCTGCTTGATATTACGGAGCAGCGGGTAGGCCTTGAACACCGGTACCTCAAAGTCATTCTCCGCTATCTCCAGTATCTGTTTCCAGTTGAGCTCAGGAGATGTCTCCAGCACCAGGTGTGAACGAGATACCGGGGCCACACCGGTTCGGCTCTCCGAGAGTTGCTGATACGCCCATTTCGTCTCGATTGGGAAACCCGGGTTGACCAAAACAACCCATCGACTATCCATGATGCGGACCGGCGTCACTCGTTCTCCTCGTCCAGCCACCGTCGCGGAGGGAGCGAACGAGAAGAAGGGCACATCACTTCCCAGGGTTTGCCCGACTTGCGCCATCAGTTCTCTTGACCACCTCAACCCTAAGATCCGATTTAGTCCCATGATCGTAGCTGCGGCATCGCTGCTGCCTCCACCGAGGCCAGCCCCCATCGGGATTCGCTTGGTAAGGACAATATCTAATCCCACGACTCGTCCGCTCCGCTCAAGAACTGCCGCTGCCGCACGAGACACGAGGTTGGAACGATCCGCCTTCAGTGATGGATCGTCACAGCGCAGGTTGATGACCGAGTGGCTATGATTGATGGAAATCGAAAGCTCGTCTTCTAATCGCACAGTTTGCATCAGGGACCACAGATTGTGGTAGCCATCCGGTCGACGGTCGAGAATACGGAGGACGAGATTAATCTTGGCAGGTGCGGAAACAGTAACTTGGGTTGGCGGAACGCCGGCGTCAGGAGAAGTGTTAGTCACGACCTCCTTTTATAGCATACTTTTCCAGCCGATACCGAAACGATCTCGTGTTCAGACGGAGCATGCGGGCAGCTTTCTTTTTGACCCATTTTGATCGCTCCAGCGCTTTGAGTAACAGGTCCTTTTCAATACCGTTGATCAGGCCTTCAAGGTCCACCCCTTCGTCAGTCAGATCGAGCGGCATGGCAGACGGCTGCGATGGCGTCGTGGGCCGGTGGAGCCATCCGTGCACATCACCCTCGGTAACCGACCCTTCAGTGGAAAAAGCGACCACGCGTTCGATCAGATTCTCCAATTCTCGAACATTGCCCCGCCATTCGTGGTCTAGGAGCACGTGCATAGCCTCTGCGCTGATTACAGGCCTAGACTTACCGCTCTCCTTTGAAAATCGGTCAAGAAAGTGATTGACCAGCAGCGGAATATCACCGGTTCGCATCCGCAACGGAGGGAGCCGGATGGGAATCACGTCCAGTCGGTAGTATAAATCCTCCCGGAATGACCCGTCCGCGACCGCTTTCTCCAAATCTTTATTCGTCGCTGCAACGATGCGCACATCGACCTTGATATCCTGATTGCCGCCCACTCGTCGGAATTCACGTTCTTGGATGACCCGTAACAGCTTCACTTGAATCGTGGGAGTGGTATCACCGATCTCGTCAAGGAAGATGGTCCCTCCATTCGCAATCTCGAACAGGCCTGCTTTGTTGGAGATGGCTCCTGTGAACGATCCTTTCATATGTCCGAACAACTCACTTTCCAGCAGGGTTTCAGGTACCGCACTGCAGTTCACGGCCACAAACGGAAGGGTACTTCTCGCGCTGTTGTAGTGAATGGCGCGTGCGACCAATTCTTTTCCCGTGCCACTTTCGCCACAAATCAATACATTGCTTTTTGAATCGGCGACTTTGCGCACGACGTCGAAGACCTTCTGCATCGCCTCGCTTTGGCCCACCAACTGTGCAAAGGAGGATTGGCTGGCCATTTCACGCTTCAGCAACATGTTTTCGGTCGTAAGCCGCCGCTTCTCCAATGCGTTCCGGATGATCAGCTGAACCTCATCGACCTGGAACGGTTTCGTCAAATAATCATAGGCACCGTGTTTCATCGCTTCGACGGCAGAATCGGCCGTCGCAAACGCCGTGATGATGAGAACGACGGTCTCCGGTGAGGCAGATTTCACCGCCTTGAGCACCTCCATTCCGTCGATCTTGGGCATCCGCAGATCGGTAATCACGAGATCAAAGATCTCTTTCTGGACAAGCTCGACCGCCTCCTCTCCATCTGTCACGCTGGTGACGAAGTACCCCGCTCGCTTGAGCATGATACTCAGGACTTCGCGCAAGCTTGGTTCGTCATCGACGACTAGGATCTTTTCCACGGTTCCCTACCTTCATGCCATAGCCGTACCCCGGCATCCGCCGTACGAGGCAGGCACACTCCAAATGTTGTCCCTTGACCTTCTAGGCTCTCTACTTTGATCCACCCTCCATGAAGGTCGACGATACGATGGACGGCCGCCAACCCTAATCCGGACCCTCGTTGCTTGGTGGTAAAGAAGGGAAGAAAGATTTTGTTGAGATTTTTCTTTGGAATCCCTTCGCCGGTGTCATGGAATGAGACTTCAATCACGTCGACCTTGCACCCTCCGACATCAACTTTTCTCCGCCCAGCTGTGATCGAGAGCTCCCCTCCGGAAGGCATCGCATCGAATGCGTTGACCGCCAAGTTCCAGAACACCTGTTTCATTTGATCCTGATCAACTTGGGCCCACAATGCTTCGGCACAGGGGACTGCCCTAATTGAAATACCCCTACGACTCCCTGCTTCATGTTGTACCAGATCGAGGGTCTCAGCAAGGACTTTGTTTAAATTGTGCTCAGCCAGATTGAGTGCCGGGGGTCTCGCATACTGAAGAAACTCGGTGATGATCGCATCCAACCTCGTCGCTTCCCGAATGGCGATGTCCATCAGTCGCTGACTGGTCTCATCCGCCTGGAGATCCTTCCGAAGCATTTGCATTGCGCCAGCAAGCGCACCTAGCGGGTTGCGAATTTCATGTGCCATGCCTGCCGACATTTCTCCCAGGCTGGCAAGCCACTGTTTGCGTCGCATTTCCTCTTCCAGATCACGTATCTGTGTGAGATCTTTGAACACTCCCACCAATCCCTTTTGTTCCCCTTGCTCGTGCAATGGTCCAAGTGTCATCCCCAAGATCAATCGATTGCCGTCAGACCGTTTGCATTCGACGTCAAATCGGATGTTGGTCGTGATATCTCCCCTGCGATTGTCCTCCAGCTGTTTGGGATGCCAATCGAACACGTCCTGCCAAGGGCGTCCTCGGACTTCCTCAAAATCATACCCGGTGGCCTCTTGAGCCGCTGGATTGAACGAGGTAATCCGTCCGTGTTCATCCGCCGTGAAGACCCCGCTGCTGATACTATGAACGATATTTTCATGGAACATCCGTAGATGGCTCAGTCCCTGCTCCTTTTCACGAAGGGACAGATCGGCCTGTCCGAGTTGATCTGCAAGCGCACCGCTCAAGAACCCGACGACCAGGAAGGCTAAACTATACACACCAAAGGTTTGCAGGGCTTCAGCGGCACTGAGTCGAGTGGGCAGCAACCAGCCCCATCCCTCCGCCAATCCATGGAGCTGCAAGTTCGTGAGCAGGCCAAAGAGGATGATGCACAAGCTCGCAGTCAGTAACCCCACACGCCGGCGAGGGACCAGACTGGCGACCGTCACGCTGATGACATACAGCACGGCGAATGGGCTTTCGATTCCTCCGGTCCGTGCGATGAGGATCGTCTCGAGCAAGAAATCGATGAGGACCTGAGCCCACGCAAATTGGACGAGCGTGTCTGGGTGGGATAGCTTTCGAATCACAAGCGCGTACAGAATAGTGGCCGCATAAGTAAAAATGATCAGTGCATAGAAGGTTTCAACCCGCTCGCCTTTTGTGACCTGGAAGGCAAGAGAGAGTCCCAGCAAGAGCGTCACGATGACGACCCGCCAGCCCATCAACCAATAGATTCTAGCCTTAATGTCGCCCACGGATTGACACTCCTGCTAGAAAAGGCCTTTCGCTTTTCATCGCCAGCCATCTACGATTCGAGTGGTTTCATCACGTGGAAGTATACTGAGTGCGCGTGCAGGCTGGTTCTACGCGGATAGAGTGGGTCACTACGATGCGGGCACGTCGACCATCCCGGCTGAGATTACCAAGCTGCCTGGTAGATGTGACTCGCCAATCGGTTTAACCGATCGCGGACGCCATCGTAAAGATCGGCAAATACATGGCCACCACGATGAATCCGACCGTCGTACCCAGGAACACCATCATCATGGGCTCCAACAGCGCCGTGAGATTTCCGACTGCCTCATCGACTTCATCTTCATAAAAGTCGGCGATCTTTCCGAGCATGGTGTCCAACGCGCCGGTCGACTCTCCGACTGAAATCATGTGCGTCACCATTTTAGGGAACGTACCGCTTTTTGCCAGAGGATCTGCGATGGTTTTCCCTCCGCTGATGCTGACTTTAGCGTCGAGCAGAGCCCCTTCCACAACTTTATTGCCTGACGTTTTTGCGCAAATCGTCAGCGCATCCAACAAGGGAACCCCGCTTGCCAGCAGGGTGCCGAGCGTTCTCGTAAATTTCGCCACCGACGCTTTCCTGATCAGGTCTCCGAACACGGGGAGCTTCAGCAACAGCTTATCGATCGCCAGCCTCCCTTGTGGGGTCGCATAGTACTTTTTGATCGACACCACCGTCCCGATGATGACGGCGAGAATGATGTACCAATTGCCTTGCACGAAGTTGCTCATATCGATGACGAGCTGCGTCGGCGCGGGCAAGGCCATCTTTCCGCCGGACATTTCCTTGAACATCTTTTCGAATACCGGGATCACCCAGATCATCAACACGGTAATGACGATCGCCGCGATACCGACGATAGCCGCAGGATAGACCATGGCACTCTTGATCTGCCCCTTGAGTTTCATCGCCTTTTCGATGTGCTTCGAGAGGCGGCTCAAAATGGTATCGAGCAACCCGCCCACTTCACCGGCGTGGACCATGTTGACGTACAAATCATCGAAGATTTTCGGATGCTTGTGGAGCGCATCGGAAAAAGTCGAGCCTCCTTCGACCTGGACTCGGATCTCACCCACGGATTTTCTCAATGCTGCGTTTTCCGATTGCGTGGAAAGGATTTCGAGGCATTGAATTAGCGGCAGCCCGGCATTGATCATCGTCCCGAATTGCCTCGTAAATACCACCAGATCTTTTTCACTCACGCCGCTGCCGAAACTGAGGCTGAACCTCTCCTTGGCAGCCTTTTCCTCAAGACTGGTCACGACCACGCTTTGCTTGCGTAATTGCTCAACGGCCTCATCGCGTGACTTGGCGACGAGCTCACCTTTTTTCACCGCACCCGACCGACTCCGCCCAACGTACGCAAACGTGGCCATAGCGTGTGTATCCTGTTGTGGCTTCCTTGAGCCGTTTATGGAAAATGCCTAGGACTACGAATTGAGTCTACTGGGGGGTCGAAAACCTGTCAAAAACTATTGAATTATTTACACGCACCACATCACGAACCCGTCGCGACTACCGACGCTAGGCAGGCGGAGGCGCAGCGTTGGTGTCGCGAAACCCTCGGTAGAGATAATGTAGGCCTGAGGCAAGGGTGAAGCCGACCATCAGCATGAGCAGTGGCGTGAGCATGGCGAGATCAATCCCGCGCCACGTTAAGAGAACCACCAGAAGAACGTAGCTCAATTGCAGCAGGGTCGTGCCTTTTCCGAGAAAAGTCGGCTTAACGTTGATCTGTGTGTTTGTGACATGGGCCACCGCCGTGCCCAAGAGCAGTATTAAGTCCCGACTGACGACAAGAATCACAAGCCATGAGGGAATCAGATGCAACACGGCAAGTGAAATAAAGCTCGAGGTCAGGAGGACTTTGTCCGCCAGAGGATCGAGTAGTGTGCCCAATCTCGTGCGCTGATTGAGCTTACGTGCAAGGTGCCCATCGATCGCATCTGTCAGGCCTGCCGTGAGAAGAATCGCCAGGGCATACCCATAGGCCCCGTAGGTCATAAATCCGATATAGACCGGGACCAGGAGAATACGGAGAATCGTGAGGCTATTGGGGATGTTCATACGGCGAGGTTAGATAGGTCTTCACTTAGATCCGGTGAAAATGGCCAAATCATAGTAATCGAAGTCACTGTTGTCAACGAGTTGCAAGGATCGATGACCCGCTCTTATAATACGCGCAGTCTCGTTATTAACCGCTCTGAAGAGGACGTGAATCGATATGAGTACCTTGCCGCTGATGTTCAAGAAGGAAGGATTGGTCGAGAAGCATCAGGTTGAAGGTGTGGATCCGAGCGACCGCTATTTCAACCGCATGATACTCGTGAGTCGGACGGCAACAGGATATTCAGCCAAGGTGATGTACGAAGCCTTCATCGTTGAAAGCCGATCGCACTCGACCATCGCCGCAGCGGTGAAGGAGCTCGTGGGGAAACTTCAGGAGTCAGGGTTCAGTCGTTTACGGACCAGGGCCAATTTCAAGGGGACACGCTATCTCGCTGAGAAGGAGACGTGGATCGACTACCCAGACCTGCCTTGACCGGAGCCTACGAATTCGCGATACACCAAGTCATGAATCATTGGTCGAAACTCTCGGATAACCTCACTTTTTCTTGTCGGATGCACTCGATTCGATAGCAGGACAACCTCTAGGTCCTGTTCGGGGTCTATCCAGACTGACGTTCCGGTATAGCCCAGATGGCCGAACGATCGATCCGAAAAATATTTCCCCGACGACGACGGTACTGATGGCGTATCCCAACCAAGAGCCCAGCTGGAGGACCCTGCTTGGTTCTGTCTTCGGGTGAACTCTTGCGCGAGGTCTTGAGGGAGGAGAGAACTTCGTCCATGGTATGCCTGCATCCACATATCGGTGATCGCCAAGACGGCATCAGCCGTCCCGAATAACCCCGCATGACCGGCCTCGCCACCCAACACCGCTGCATTCTCATCATGCACTTCTCCATGGAGAAGCCGGCCTCGCCACGGATCTACTTCTGTCGGCGCGACGCCGCCCTCTTTCGTCTTCGCTTCCAGAAACTCCGCTAACCGCTCCTGCAAAACGAATCCCACCCTAGGTTCACCCAATGATGCCAGGATGCGCTCCTTAAAAAATACACTCAGCGACTGTCCGACGCAGCGCTCAATGATGAAGCCGAGCAGCATGAAGCCAAGATCGCTATAGAGGCTGCGTGTGCCTCGTTCATAGATCAGACCTTCAGACCGAATACAGTCGAGCATGGACTGTTTTGCAGCGGCTCGTTCTTCATGTGACGCAGGAACTCGCCCACTCACATTCAGTCGTTCGTAGTAGCCTCGCCACCCTGGTAACCCGGACGCATGGGTCAACAGGTGACGAAGCGTGACCGAACCGATCGGAGCATCGGCACATTCAGGAAGATAGTCGGCTACTCGATCCCCAAGACCGCAGCGACCATTCTGGATTAGCATCGCTAGAGACGTGCCCGTCACCAAGGGCTTGGTCAATGACGCGAGATCATACGTCGTCGATGGGATGACGGGGAGCCCAGGCGGAGACGTGGAGAGCCTGCCAGTAGAAAAGTGAACAACCGATCTGTCCCTATGTCGCACGGCCAAGACCGCTCCGGGAAACACTCCCTCCGTAACGGCTTGATCGAGCGCTGATTGAACAGTTCGCAGATCAGGCATGGAGATGATGGCCATTCCGATAGACGCGATCGACTCGATGACCTCTCGCCCATCGGCATTGCCATCGGATATCACAATTACCGGGCAGGAGTCGACTCACCTTCCATCTTTTCCTCACGGATGGTGTTATGCTCCTGGTAGGCTTCGCTGGCCTCGATATCCAGCATCCTCTCAAACGTATTCAATGTCGCGCGCATTCGTTCCACCATGAGTAACCGTTGCTTCTGCAGGACGGCAAGGTCTCGCTGCGTATTTCCCAGCTCGGCACGAGCCTGTCGAAACAGCTCACCGGCTTTCAACTCTGCTTCTTTGACGATCAGATCGGCATCTCGTTGAGCACTTCGCTTGACATCGTCCGCCAACGACTGTGCCGACACCAGCGTATTGGATAACGTCGCCTCAGTTCGTTTGAGTTCCGACACTTGCTGCTCAAGCGAGTCAATACGGTCACGCAACGTCGCATTGTCACGATTCAAAAACTCGACCGTTTGCGAAATGTCCTCGAGAAAGCGGTTGACCTCATCACGGTCATAGCCACGAAGTTTGACCTGAAAAACCATCTGTTGAATGTCGAGTGGTGTAATCTTCATGGCATCCTCCCCAATATGAACTCAGTTCATTCGTAACGCTGCATCCTTAATCGACTGGACAACGGCGATTTGCAGGAACCAGATCGCTGCGATAGCAATCAGTGGCGACAGGTCGATCCCCAGCCCCAAGCTGAGTCGCCGTCGGATTGGCGCGAGTACTGGTTCCGTTGCACGGCCCAAGAATTGAACGATAGGATTCCACGGATCCGGGTTCACCCACGAGATGAGTGCCCGCGCAATGATGATCCAACTATAAAAGGTCAATAAATAGTCTAACACTGTCGCCAGGCCCAACAAGGTATTTCCCATTACAAACATCAGCCTCCAAGCTCCTTGGAACGTTTCGTCGCAGTTTCAATCGCATCGATGAGTACGGCTCGAACCCCTCCCTGTTCCAAGCGATGCAGACCGGCCATGGTCGTTCCGCCGGGAGAGGTCACTTGATCTTTCAGTCGAGCCGGATGCTGTCCAGTCTCCAACACCATACGCGCAGCCCCGAGCACGGTTTGCGCCGCAAGCAGACTGGCCGTCTCGCGTGGCAACCCCATTTTCACCCCACCGTCAGTCATCGCTTCAATCATGAGAAAGACGTACGCAGGCCCGCTTCCACTCAATCCGGTGACGGCATCCATCAGCTGTTCCTGAATCCTGACGACTCGGCCGACCGATCGGAGGATTCCCTCGGCACACGCGACTGCTTCCTCCTCAAGATTCGGTCCGATTGCCAACGCCGTAATGCCTTCACCGACCATGGCCGGTGTGTTGGGCATCGCACGGATGATACGTACGGCAGGGCCGCACAGGTCTCTGATACGATCGATCGTGACGCCAGCCGCTACGGAAATCACCAGGTGATTCGTCAACACCTCACGAATTCCCGTGAGGGCATCGACTATCACCTGTGGCTTCACAGCCAGCATAACGACGTCGCTCAGAGCGACGACCTCATGGTTCGCGGCACTGATCTGAACTCCGTATCGTGTCTTGAGATGATCCAACCGGCCCCTATCAGGATCCGCCACATGGATCTGGTCAGGGCGGTACCACTTCGCCGAGAGCACGCCATTGATCAGCGCCTCGGCCATACGACCACCGCCGAGAAACCCCAGCTTCTGTGTGGGGGCCGTCTTAGACATGGCGTGTCCCGAAAATCGCGGTGCCGACCCGAACGAGTGTCGCGCCTTCCTCAATGGCGACCTCATAGTCGTTCGACATGCCCATCGACAGTTCATCCATCTTCACAGATGGGATCCTGCATGCTGCGATCTGTTGAGCCAACTCGTGAAGTTTTCGAAAGTACGGCCGGACCGAATCAGGGTGATCAGTCTGTGGAGGAATAGTCATCAAGCCTCTAATACCGATGTGAGAAAACTCCGCCATGGTGGTGACGGCCTGGGTCACATCAGCCGGAGAAAACCCGGCTTTCGTTGGTTCGTTTCCAATATTGACCTCGATCAAGACACTCTGATGGCAACCGGCTTCTCCGGCTCGTCGATCGATTTCCTGAGCCAGCTCCACACTGTCCACCGAATGAATCATCTCGAAGAGGCCGATCACCGATCGCACCTTCCTGCGCTGGAGTTGTCCAAGAAAATGCCATCGCACCGGTGCCTCCGAGAACGCGGCTACTTTGGGAAGCGCCTCCTGAACACGATTCTCGCCTAAGATCGTTAAGCCGGCACTGACTCCTTCCTTCATACGGTCGACTGTGACGGTTTTTGTTGCGGCCACCAGGCGAACGCTCCCCGCAGGACGTCCCGCTCTCTCCTCAGCCGACCGAATCTTCGCCAGTACCGATTGGACGCGTTGGGCAATCGTCCCTTCAACGAGCGCTTCCATCACCCTTCCTCATGCATCGTGTCCATTTCTTTGAGTGAACCGTCTCTAGGCTAGGGGGCACAGGCAACAATGACCGACAGCAGTTTACCTTCGACTCAACGGCAAGCCAATCGCACTTACCATGGTACCGTTCACTTTCCCCTCTCGGCGATACGAAAAAAAGAGATCGTCATGACAAATCGTACAGAGATTAACGGTCGTCACACGCTGCGGAGCAGCGCCATGCGTCCGCACTTGGTCGTGGATAAGGGCCTTCAAGTCCAAATGTGCGCTCCCACCCTTCCGGTTGTGAACCACTTTTTCCCAACCGGACCATCCTTTGCGCAGGCCCTCTAACACCGGCTCATCCACCTCGTAGCAGCAGGCGCCTGCAGATGGGCCGATACTGATCCGCACCTGGTCCGGGCGTGACCCGAAACACGACTCCAAGAGGGCCATCGTTTTAGGGACGATGCCTGCCACGGCCCCTCGCCAACCAGCATGGACCGCAGCCACCACTCGATGTACGGGATCATGCATCAAGACTGGAACACAGTCCGCCGTCCGCACCGCCACCATCACGCCTGGTTGATCGGTCACCAGTGCGTCCCATCCTCCGGCAAATCGATCGGTTGGCGTCAGCGCACGATCCACCACAAGTGCTTCCGTTCCATGAACCTGCTTCACCGTCAGCGTCCAGGATGCGGCTCCTGCCCCGGCTACCCCCTGTCGAGGAACACCAAGTTCAAGATCCAGCCCGGTAGCATGCTGCCGAGTGCCAAAAAAGTGCCGAATCCGATTTCGGGTATCCGAAAATGCTGGTACGGTTATGAATGATGTTCCCGCCATATCGATTCTCACCATTCCGTCATCAGATGAGCAAGACGAAATTAGTCTGCTTGCTTACGAAGAAACGTCGGGACGTCCCACTCATCCTCACCTGTCAGTGCAGCTCGATCCGCCGACTCTCGTGCTTCACTTATACGCCTCAAATATGTCGGGCGGTCGAGATCCTTTATCGGTCGCTCTGTCCCAAGGGAGGCGACGACGCCGGCCAGCACTGGTTGGATCGGCTTGGTCAGCCGATTTGGTGCTCGATCTGCCTCAGTCCCGGCAATCGCCAGATTCTCGTCCCGTTCAAATCCGGTGGCAATGACCGTAATGATCAATTCCTCACCAATGTCTGGATTAATGACCTGCCCGACGATGATGTTCGCCTCGGGATCCGCCGTCTGCTGAATAATAGACGCTGCTTCCTCAATCTCATGCAACGACATGCTGGGGCCTCCAGTAATATTGAGGAGTACTCCGCGGGCTCCCTCAACACTTCCCTCCTCCAGGAGAGGGCTGCACATCGCTTTTTGTGCGGCTTCGATCGCCCGATTCTGTCCCTGAGCAACGCCCATCCCCATTACCGCACGACCAGTATGCGACATCACGGTGCGGACGTCGGCGAAATCCACATTCACATGACCGGTTGTCGTGATGACATCGGCGATGCCTTGAATGGCCTGACGGAGGACATCGTCCGCCACCTTGAATGCTTCGAGGAGCGGAGTGGCCTTATCCACAATGCCCAGCAGTCGCTGGTTAGGAATGACGAGCAAGGTGTCGACATGTCGACGTAGTTCTCGGATTCCTTCTTCGGCATGCTTGTGTCGACGCTGCCCTTCATACTGAAAGGGCTTCGTGACGACACCGACCGTGAGAATCCCCATCTCTCGGGCAATGCTGGCCACAATCGGCGCGGCACCGGTTCCTGTTCCTCCACCCATTCCGGCGGTGACAAAGACCATATCCGCACCGTCGATACATTCACGGATATGCTCCCGACTTTCGAGCGCCGCATCCCGTCCGATTTCGGGTTTCGCCCCTGCGCCCAGGCCACGAGTCCGATCGGGCCCGAGTTGTATCTTATAGGGGGCCAAGGATCGATCGAGCGCCTGAAGGTCGGTGTTACTCGCGATAAAATCCACACGAGCCAATCCGGAGGTGATCATGGTGTTAATGGCGTTGCATCCGGCCCCGCCGATTCCGATGACTTTGATACGGACCGGCGACAACACATCTTCTTGAAATGAGAACATTGAGCCACCTCCTCCGATCACCCCGCAGGACGACCACCGGCCTCCTGCCGGACCAAGGTTAAAAGATCTCCAGCACCTTCTTCGTCCATCCAAACATACGCGCCCAAGTTCCTCCATTGCGAAGCCCGGCTGTTTCCAATTCGTCGACATGTCGCCGACCGTGCAGCAACAAGCCCACACCGGTCGAATGGCTGGGATGACTCACTTGATCCCGAAGTGCCCCAACACCTGAGGGTACCCCTCGTCGAGCTGGTAGGTTTAAAACTTTTTCGGCCGCGTCAGGCATTCCGTCTAACAACGAGGTGCCTCCGGTGATCACCACGCCGGCACCCAATATTCCTTCGTAGCCGGCACGGGTAATTTCCCTCCGCACCAGTTCAAACATTTCATCCACGCGGGGCTCCAAAATTTCGGCAACATCCCGCCGAGAAAATGTGCGCGCCGGGCGGTCCCCGACGGACAGCACTTCCACGATCTGATGGCCCGTCAGCAATTCCGTTCGGGCAATGCCATATTGCGTCTTGATCCTCTCTGCCTCGGTCTGCGACGTGATCAGGCCGAATGCCAAATCTCTGGTTAAATTCTGCCCCCCGATCGGAAGAACCGCTGAGTGCCGGATACTGCCGTCCAAGAAGATCGCGAGATCCGTGGTCCCTCCGCCCAAATCGACCATCGCCACGCCCAAGTCGCGCTCTTCTTGACTCAGCACAGCCTCACTTGAAGCAAGCGGCTGCAGGATGATGTCCACGACATCGAGCCCCGCTCGATTCACACATTTTACAATGTTCTGCGCAGAGGTCACAGCCCCAGTGATGACATGGACATTGACTTCCAGTCGATGCCCTGACAAGCCCAATGGCTCGCGGACCCCTTCCTGCCCATCCACCATATATTCTCGGGGCAAGACGTGAAGGATCTTCCGTTCGTGAGGGATCACGGCCAAGGTACGCGCGCTTTCGATCGCCCGGTGGATATCCTCACGGGTCACCTCAGCTCGCTTGAGCGCCACCACACCCTTACAGTTTTCGGCGGAAATGTGGCTACCCGCGATGCCTGTATAGACCGAGTTAATCTGGACACCGGCCAGCAACTCCGCCTCTTCGACCGCCTTCTTGATCGATTCAACCGTGCTTTCGATATCAACCACGACACCTTTCCGTAGACCTCGTGAGGGACTCGACCCGACACCGATGATATTGAGCCCGCCGGCATCGGCAACTTCGGCGACGATTGCGCAGATCTTCGTCGTTCCGATGTCGAGTCCAACAAGGATGTGATCTCGCTTCGACACGGCCATCACCCCCCTTCCCGTACGATGATTCGATTTTCGTACCGGAGATCCACTTCCCTCACGTTACGCCCCAGACCGTCAAAGTTTTGTGCCTTTAGCGTCGATTTGACGCGCCGAAACCGCTCCCACTGCTCCTTGAGTGCCTTATCACCAAATTGAAATCGCATTCCCTGGACAAGCGCCACTAAATTTGAAGGGTTATCCGCGAGCACGTGTAGCCGCCCATCGAACGATTGCCCGACAACTCTTGCGAGTTCGATGCCAGATACCACCGCGTGTCGAACTGATTCTGTCCCTTGCACCAACCCGGGCAGATCGATCCCGGTGACAAGAGGTAGCGCCTCATTATCCAACTGGCCAAGCCTGTTCAGCACATGTCCGTCCTCGTCGCACAGAAAGTTCTGAGACTCGGTACGAACAATCGCGGCGGGCTTCCGCTCGCTCACGGAGATCCGTAATTCGTGAAATGGCACACGGGTCACTTCAGCCGTTTTGACCCAGGGATGAGCCTCGACCTGTTCCTTAATGGCCGTTGTGACGATGTGGTGGAGTGGCGCACCGGGTTTCACTTTTGCCAGATCAAGCACCTGCTGTTTATCCAGATGGTAGACGCCTTCAACACCGATCGTCTTGATTTCCAAGAGATCTTGTAGTGCAGGCCCGGAGTATGTCGCAGCGACCCCGATGAGCACTGCGGCGCAAACGGTGCTCGTCACCACCTTCGCCCACCGGACAAGCGTGCTCCGTTTTTCCGCTCGTAGCCGCCTGGTCTCCTTCATGGCTCGGTCTCCCTGCAGGTCTTTCCACTCGTTCTTTCGGGGGCCTGGAGCCTTGGACAGACGTTTCTTCTTAAAGAGTCTCATCCTGCGGACTCCTGCCTTACACCCGAGGCAGATCGTGGCACTCGATCCAGCGCAGATTGTAAGATCCGTTCGACCAGAGTGTCGTACCCGATGCCGACCTGAGCCGCGGCCATGGGTAGCAAACTCGTTTCTGTCATGCCGGGCACCGTATTGATTTCCAACACGTAAGGCCGCCCTCGCGGAGTGATGCGAAAATCTACGCGGGCAGCCCCCTCGCACCCCAACACAGCGTACGTCCGACGCGCCATTTCGCTGACCTGTCGAAGTACTTTGGGAGGAAATGGAGCCGGACAAAGATACTGCGTCTTACCCTTTTGGTACTTTGCCGAAAAATCGTAGAATCCTTCCGGCGCGACGATTTCGATCGCTGGAAGCACTTTCACCCCTTCTGCTTCCGTTCCGACAAGAGACACGGCGGCTTCATGTCCCGGTATGTAGCTCTCCACCATCGCCTCTTGGTCAAATCGATGTGCTAGAGCCAGTGCTTCCTTCCATTGTCCCGCACGGCGCACGACCGTAACTCCGATGGTCGATCCCTGAGCCACTGGTTTCACGACAATCGGTAACTCGAGATGGGCCTCTCGGAGAATCCTTGCGAGGGCAGGCCTATCCCCTTCACGCACAACCGTTCCAGCTGCCACCGGAACACCATACGAAGCGAGCAGCGTTTTAGTCACAGCTTTATGCATTCCTACCGCACTCGCTCGCACCCCGGACCCCGTGTAGGGAATCCCCATCGTCTCGAGGAAACCCTGTATCGTACCGTCCTCACCACCAGGCCCGTGGAGCGAGAGGAAGGCAATCGCCACTTTCTGATTTTCTAGTTCACGGTGCAACCGATCAGTGACATCGATAGCCACCGCGTCATATCCGAGACGGATGAGCGCCTGGTGGACGGCCTGCCCTGTTTTGAGAGAGATGTCTCGCTCCGATGAGCGTCCTCCCATGAGCACGCCAATTCGCGCATCTGTGATTCGACCTGTGGCCACCATCACATCCTTTCGCTAGCGCTCCCCGATTACTTTCAACTCCAATTCCAGTTTAATGCCTGTTTTCCGAGCGACTCGTGCACGCACTTTTCTGATGAGAGACAGCACATCGCGGGCACTGGCGTGGCCCTGATTGACGATGAAGTTGGCGTGTTTCGTCGAGACACAGGCATCGCCGACCGCAGCTCCTTTGAGCCCAGCCGACTCGACGACGCGTCCCGCCGAATCATTCTTCGGATTTTTGAACACACAACCGGCGCTCGGCATAGACAGCGGTTGAGTATCACGGCGATAGCGCAAATAGTCTTTGACGACTTGTCCGATCTCCGATTTCACCCCCGGCTTCAGTTGAAGCCAGACCCCAACCACAATGCCACGAGGTAGTGTCGCCCGACGGTACGCAAAATCGATGCTCTCTGCTTGATAGTCCAGGAGAGTTCCATCTGGCGAGACTATACGCACAGCCTTGACGGTGCTTTTCATTTCGCCTAGCCTCGTCCCTGCATTCATGACCACGCACCCTGCAACGGTCCCTGGTATCCCGGCAGCCCACTCCAGTCCGGCCAAAGACTTGCGGATGGCATGCCCAATCAGTGTGGGCATCCCAACGCCTCCTTCGACATACAGTACTGAACCCGGTTCCTCCTTGATCGCCCGCAACTTGGCCAAACTGACGACCACACCTCGGATCCCCTTGTCTCGAACGAGAATGTTGGTCCCACCCAACACACAGATGGGCACGCGCTGTTCGGTCGTCTGCCTACAAAGACGGATGACATCCTCGACATCAGCAGGCTGTACCAGGACATCAGCAGGACCACCGATATGGAACGAGGTATGGTCCTTCAGCGACGCCTTGAACTGAACGGTGCCCCGCAGGCCGGCCACGGCCAATCGCAATCGGCGTTCTCGACCTACCTGTCGTGGCTTTGACTCATGCCGCAAGTTTCGACGCATCTTCAGCCGTCACGTCCCCTCAAGACGTGCAAGAATTCCGGTGCCCGCTTTCCAAATATCACCGGCTCCCATAGTCAGGACAAGATCGCCTGACTTCAGAAACGGGAGCACCTGATCAGGCAAGGCTTCTTTCTGCGCAATAAAGGTGACTGACGGGTGACCAGCCGACTTGATTGTGTCAGCAAGGCTGGCTCCAGAAACTCCGGGTATTGGCGGCTCGCCGGCCGGATAGACCTCGGTCATGAACACCGCATCAGCATCGTCAAAGGCATGCGCGAAGTCTCCCATACAGTCCCGTGTCCTGGTGTACCGATGCGGTTGGAACAGAACGACCAATCGCCGATTCCACCCCTGTTTGGCTGCAGCAAGCGTGGCTTTCACCTCGGTCGGATGATGGCCATAATCATCCACCACCATAATCCCACCGGTTTCCCCACGTAGATGAAAACGCCGTTCCACACCGGTAAAGGCTGCGAGTCCTTTACGGATGAGATCAACGGGGACTTCGAGTTCGACTCCGATGGCAATCGCGGCGAGTGCGTTTGAAACGTTATGGATGCCTGGTATTGCCAACCGAAATGGGCCCAGGTTTTTCCCGCGGAAAGAGGCGCGGAACTCGGCTCCCCATTGGTTGAGCACGATATCGGTGGCTTGGAAATCCAGGGACGTTCCGCCACGCTCCTGAAGCCCATACGTTTGATAGCGCTTCACAATGAGCGGGAACAGGTTCCGAAGGCGCTCGTCATCACCACATAAGACCGCCAGCCCGTAGAACGGAATCTTGTTGATGAATTCCAGAAAACAGTCGTTGATTCGCTCCATGGAACCGTAATGATCCAGATGCTCTCGATCCAAGTTCGTCACAGACACGATGGTCGGCGAGAGTCGGAGAAACGAACCATCGCTCTCGTCAGCCTCCGCCACAAGCAGGTCGCCGCGGCCAAGCCGTGCATGACTACCCAACGCGTTGACCTTGCCACCGATGACCATCGTTGGATCCAGGCCTCCTTGCGCCAACACGTTGGCCACCATAGAGGTCGTGGTGGTTTTGCCATGGGCGCCGGCAATCGCGACTCCGAACTTCAGACGCATCAGCTCCGCCAGCATTTCTGCGCGGGGGATGACAGGAATTTGTTGTGTCTTTGCGATCGCCACTTCGGGATTGCTGGTTGCCACAGCGGATGAAATGACGACGACCTGCGCTTCCCCTACGTTTGATTCCTGGTGACCGATAAAGATCTTCCCACCAAGTTCCTCAAGCCGCCTTGTCGTTTCCGAGGCATGCAGATCTGAACCGGTCACTTTGTACCCCATCGTGAGCAGAACCTCTGCGATCCCGCTCATGCCCGCTCCCCCAATTCCGACCAGATGAATCTGTTGTGTCTTACGAAATGGCGTCATATGCGTTGTGCTCCGCCATCCAACTGCTCATTATTTCTTTTCTCTTCCTGGTTTCTTTCTTCTTCCCGGCGCAACTGCGTTATCCTCCGTTCACTTTTCGAGGTTGATTGTTCTCGTGTGTCTCATTCATGAGCGCGTAACATTCCCGGACGATCACTTCGGCAGCATCACTTCGTCTCATCGCGAGACTGTGCTTCTGCATCGCATGCAGCCGCTCCGAATTCGACATGATGGCCACGATCGTCTCAACCAGTTTTGCTCCATTCAGATTTGCCTGTGGGAGCACAGTGGCTCCACCCTCGGCCTCCATTTCCCGTGCATTCTTCATTTGGTGATCGTAAATCGCTGTCGGCAACGGAATCAGTACTGCGGCTTTGCCACAGGCCGTCAGTTCTGCGATGGTCATCGCACCGGATCGAGCCACGACTAAGTCGGCTGTGCGCAAGACAGCGGGCATGTCATAGAGAAATGGAACGACTTTAGCCTGTATACCGAGCTTGTGATAGGTCTCACTAACTCGTTCGAAGTCCACTTCCCCGGTCTGATGAGTGATCGTCAGTCCGGGAAGACGTTCTTGCAACAACGCTAATCCCTCCAACACCGCACTATTGATGGCTTTGGCACCCTGGCTCCCGCCGAAAATCAGGAGATGCTGGCCTCTGCGTTCAATTGAGTCACCCGTCTTACGTGATGGAACGAAGAACTCTTGTCGAACCGGTGTTCCAACCACCCGAACCTTTCGTTGATCAAATGATGCGCCCGCAGACTCAAATGCCAGAAATACTCGTTGCGTGAACGGCGCAACTACCTTATTCGCGAGGCCAGGATAGGCATTTGGCTCAAGAATCACCCGAGCGATGCCTTTCAATGCAGCTGCCGCCAGCATGGTGGGACTCGTATATCCTCCTACCCCAATCACAAGATCCGCTTGGCGCTGCTCGAGAATGCGTAATGACTGCCAGATCCCAATGGGCACAGACAGGAGGCCTCGTAGAACGTCCACCAATCCCTTTCCCATGACCGGCTTGGCTGTGATCAGCGCCAGCTCGAACCCTTCATGGGCCAGTACCCGAGACTCAATGCCACGAGCCGTTCCTACAAAGAGAATCCGTACGGCTGCGTCATGCCGCACAAACTCTCGAGCCAGCGCAATCGCCGGATAGAGATGGCCGCCAGTCCCTCCCGCAGCGATTACAATCGTCATCGTCGATTCGACCAGCCACGTCCACTTCGATATCGTGTCTCCTCCCGTCCCGCCTGCCGATCTCTCGAGATGCTGAGCAACATCCCGACGCCGGTTAAACTGACGACCAGGGAGGAACCCCCATAACTGACAAACGGCAATGTGAGACCTTTGGTAGGCAGCAACCCCGTCGCCACACAGGCATTGATCAGCGCCTGGATACCGATGAGTGTCGTGATGCCGACCCCGAGGTAGCGCCCAAATGGAGTTCGCGCCCGCGTGGCAATCTGAAATCCGCGAACCACGAATACCGCGAAGAGAAGAATAATCACGCAGGTCCCGACAAACCCCAGCTCTTCCCCGACAAGCGCTAACACAAAGTCGGTATGCGGTTCCGGGAGAAAGAGCAGTTTTTGCTTTCCTTCGCCCAACCCAACGCCGAATAGCCCTCCACTGCCGAAGGCCAGGAACGATTGTGTAATTTGATGTCCCGCATTCAACGGGTCGCGCCCGGGATCCAGGAATGTCAGAAGACGCGGCAGCCGGTAACCGGAGGTTAGGATAAGGGCCAAGCCGACGGGTATCGCACAGAGAGCCACGGACGACAGATGAGACAGACGCGCACCGCCAACAAACAGCAGGCCGCCTGTAACAAGTCCGATGACCACCACGGTGCCCAGGTCTGGTTCCCTTAGCACCAGGCCGCTGAGAATCCCGATCATGAGCAACGGTGGAAGCAAACCGGAAGAAAAGTCCTGGAGCCGGTCCTCTTTCCGGGAAAGATACCCGGCGAGATAGATAACTACGATGAGCTTGGCCATCTCCGCCGGTTGAACCGAGATAGGCCCAAGCTGTAACCAACGCCGAGCACCATGCTTCACTTCGCCAATAGAGGGGAACAGCACCATAACCAGCAAGACTGTAATCAGACCAAGAAGTGGGAAGGAGAGGCGCCTCCACCAGATATAATCGATGCGGGATATTACATGGAGAAGTACCAATCCGAACGTCAGCCAGACCAGCTGGCGCTTGAGGTAATACCATGAATCGTCGAACTTCTTGCCCGCCATCACGGCACTCGCGCTGAACATCATGACCAAGCCAACCAATGCCAAGGTAATCGTCACAAACAGGAGGATTTGATCCATCCCGACCTGTTTTGGACCTCGCGGTCCGCCGGGAGGCCATGGCAAAGCCAGGGTACCTGCAGATCGTCGTGACATCGTGCGGTCTCAATGCTCCTCTTTCGTCGCGCCAGTCATGACGGCAACGATTGCACAAGGGTTTTAAATTGACGCCCCCGATCCTGATAATCAACAAACATATCGAAACTTGCACAGGCCGGTGAGAGAAGCACGACATCTCCACGTTCCGCCGCCCCTGCCGCCAGTTCCACAGCTTCCTTCAAGGTTTCGACCCGTTCGACCGCCTGGTACCCTTCCACCGCGTTGGCGATCAGGGGGGCGGCTTCACCGATCAGAATGAGCCGCTTGACCCGCTGATGGATGGAGCTCGTCAAGCGAGAAAAATCCCCGCCCTTATCTCGTCCACCGGCGATGAGCAAAATTGGCTGATCGATACTCTCCAGTGCTTTCAGGGTCGCATCGACGTTCGTACCCTTTGAATCATTGATAAAACGGACACCTTGCCGTTCCCGGACGACCTCACAGGCATGTTCTAGCCCAGGAAAGTCCCGCAGCACCTGCTGAACGGCGGATATTGGGCACCCACTGAGTAGTGCATAGATGGTCGCGACCATGGCGTTGTCAATATTATGATCGCCGATGATTTTGAGCTCGTTCCTCCGGCATATCTCATGAGTCTTCCCCTTGATCTTGACCATGATACGATCCTGATCAAGATAGGCTCCGCCGGCTAGGTCCGGAGGCAAGAGGTTCGTCCTTGTGAATCCCAGCACACTCCCTTTCACGGGCTTCCGAAGGGAGGCAACTCTGGGATCATCCAGATTGAACAGCGCATAATCGGATGATGTGAGATTTTCAAAAATCCGATTCTTTGCGGCAATATATTCGTCGATCGACACGTAGCGATCCTGATGGTCGACAGTCACGTTGAGGATGCCTGCGATCCATGGATGGAACTGTTCCACCGTCTCCAACTGAAAACTCGACACCTCCACGACCAAGAGGTCGTAGGGACAGGGTTGTCCATTTGTTGTCGTTTGTCGTACGCGTACGGCCGCTTCACTGAGCGCGATTCCAAGATTTCCGCCGACGAAGACTCGTTTTCCACTGTGCTCCAGCATCTTGCCGATGAGGGTGACCGTCGTACTTTTTCCGTTTGTTCCCGTCACAGCCAGGATCGGAACCGACAGGAACCGCGACGCAAGGTCGAGTTCGCTGATCACCTTCACACCCCGGCGACGAGCACGTTCCAGGGACTCCATTCGATACGGTACGCCCGGACTGATGACGACCAGATCAGCGTTGTCCAAGGCCGATTCATATCCTTTTCCCAAACTAAGCTGAATGCTCGAGGGATCCAACGCCTCCAGCTCATGGCGCACGTCAGCTCGCTCTTTCCTATCAGCAACCGTCACCTGCGCCCCAACCTCTTGGAGTAGACGGGCTGCAGCAATGCCGCTTCGGGCAAGTCCGATGACCGTCACTCGCTTTCCTCTCAGCTCCATGGTGTCGGCCGTGGGCATCGCCGTCACCTCAACTTCAGTGTGCTGAGGCTCAAGAGCGCGAGCAGAATGGCAATAATCCACAAACGCACCACGACCTTTGGCTCTTCCCATCCTTTCATTTCAAAATGATGATGGATGGGCGCCATGAGGAAGATCCGCTTACCTCGTGATTTGAATGACGCAACCTGAAAAATAACCGACACGGCCTCGATGACGAACACCCCACCGACCAACAACAGAAGCAACTCGTGCTTGCTGATCACCGCAACGGTCCCCAGAGCCGCCCCAAGCGGGAGCGACCCGACATCGCCCATGAACACCGAGGCCGGGTAGGTGTTGTACCAGAGAAACCCAAGGCTAGAACCCAGGATCGCCGCCGTGAAGACGGCCAGCTCTCCGGCGCCATCGATGTGGGGGATGAGGAGATATTCAGATATCAACCGATGCCCCGTAACATAGGCGACGACGGTATACGCTAATGCCGCAACCATTACTGGCCCGATGGCGAGTCCGTCCAAGCCGTCGGTAAGATTGACGGCGTTGGAACTTCCGACGATCACGAGAATCGCAAAGATGACATAAAACCATCCGAGATCAGGCATGAACGTCTTGAAAAATGGCAGACTGAGTTTTGTGTTATAGCCAGGTAATGCATATAAAATTAGCGCAACTACAAGCGCGACCATGATCTGCGCGGTGAACTTTTGAGACGCCGACAATCCTTTCGAGCGAGCTTTAATGAATTTGAGATAATCGTCCATAAACCCGATGGCACAAAACCCCAGCGTTGCGACAAGAACCAACCAGACATGCGGCCGTGAGATGTCAGCCCAAAGCAGCGTCGAGAGCGTCACGGCAAAAATGATGAGGACCCCGCCCATCGTGGGCGTCCCACTCTTCGACAAATGCCGTTTTGGTCCATCGTCGCGCACTTGCTGACCCAACTTAATTTCTTGGAGCTTTCGGATCACCCACGGCGCCAGCACAAATGCGATCAGGAACGCAGTCACAGCGGCGTAAATGATGCGAAAGCTCTGGTATCGAAAGACGTTGAGGAAAGAAAATTCCGTATGGAACGGGTATAGCCAGACATACAGCATGGTATGGGCGTTCCTATGAAGCCTTCTTCGCCGTGCGTTTGATGCCCTGAAGTGCGTCTGCCACAAGCTCTAATCGCATCCCGCGCGACGCCTTGATCAGTACGACATCGCCGGGCTTGACGATGGTCTTGACCGCACCGACGGCAGCTTGAGCGTCCGCTACTTGGATAATGCGCCCGTGATCGAACCCTGCCTGCCTGGCTCCTTGAGCAAGACTGCCCCCTAGGACCCCACACGTCACTACATAATCGATCCCGTGTCGCGCCACAAATTCTCCGACCTCCTCATGCATGCGAACGGCATTCGGTCCAAGCTCTAACATATCTCCCAGAACCGCAATGGTTCTCCGATGTTCCCCCGCCTGCGCCAACAGCTCCACAGCCGCTTTCATCGAAGCTGGATTCGCGTTGTAGCAATCGATGATCAACTTGACGCCGCGACTCATGCGAACCTGAGACCGCATCGCTGCAGGTCGGAAATGCGACAAGCCCCGTGCGATCACGGTCCCGGGGAAACCCAGCACCGTACCGACCGCTCCTGCTGCGAGTGCATTCGTGACGTTGTGTCTTCCTTGAACCCGAATATGAACGACTGTGTGACGAGCCTTTCCGGGAAGCTGAAGGTGAAAGATCGTCCCATTTCGTCCATCCGACTTGACCTTTGCCGCTCGGACGTCGGCCTTGGCTGAATGGCCAAACGACACTACTCGGCATCGAGCCCGGCTGGTGAGATAGTCGTAGTAGGAATCATCGGCGTTCAGAATCGCCGTTCCATCCACTGGAAGCAGATCAAGCAACTCAGCCTTGGCCTGAGCTGAAACATCCATGCTTCCAAAAAACTCCAGATGATCCGGTCCGATGTTCGTGATGATCCCAATCGTCGGGCGAACGAGTTCACACAGAGTGGTCGTTTGGCCAACATTGTCGACCCCCATTTCAATGACCGCAGCCTGGTGCCGTCTCCTGAGACGGAACAGTGTTTGAGGAACTCCCAAGCGGTTGTTCAGATTGCCTTCGGTCTTGAGAATGTTCCATCGATGGGCCAGCACGCTCGCCACCATTTCTTTTGTCGTGGTTTTCCCGTTGCTTCCCGTCACGGCCACGACAGGGATCCTGAACTTGCTTCGATGGTACGCAGCCAATTGTTGGTACGCCGCGAGTGGATCGCGCACACCAAGAATGAGCGGTACTCGTCGTTTCGTGCCTCGCGTTAGAGAGAGCGTCGACACGTCATAGGAATCGAAGACGATCGCCCCTATGGCTCCCTTCGATACAGCTGTTCCGACAAATGCATGCCCATCAAACCGTTCTCCTTGTATCGCAAGAAAGAGATCGCCCGGTCGAAGTGACCGAGTATCCAGACTAATGTGTCGGATAGGCTGCTCTGCTCGCCTAGACACATCGCCGGCCAACACTCGAGCCCCGAGAACTCTCTGCAATTCGGTCATGGTCAATAACGCCATCTATCCGCGTTCCTGCAACACCTGACGCTTCTCTCCCTTCGTCAGAGACGGACACCGACTCGCTGAATTGCATCGCGTGCGACTTCGCGATCGTCAAAGTGGAGTTTCTCTGTGCCGACAATCTGGTAGTCTTCGTGTCCCTTTCCTGCAATCAGGACCATGTCCTCATCATGAGCCTCTCGCACAGCCTCCTCGATCGCTTGCCGCCGATCGGCAATCTTTCTGTACCGCACATGTGATCGCTGTCGTAGCCCCTCGATCACCCCAACTTCCACCTGATCAAGAATGGCGTGAGGGTCCTCCGTTCTCGGGTTGTCGGAGGTCAAGATGACGACATCGCTATACCGGACGGCGGCGGCTCCCATCTTCGGTCGCTTTCCTCTATCACGATCCCCGCCACATCCGAACACCGTGATAATACGCCCCGACTTCAGGACTTCTGCCGCAGTCAACAATCGGACTAATGCATCTTCGGTGTGCGCATAGTCTACGACCACCGTAAACGGCTGCCCCGCCATGACACGCTCGAATCGACCTGGCACATTCAGCACATTTCGTACTGCCTGACGAATCTGATCCGGAGTGGCTCCTTCATGAAGAGCAACTCCGATGGCCGCCAGCAAATTGTAAACATTGTGCTCACCCACAAGATGACTTTCTATGGGAAAAGTTCCGACAGGAGTGGCCGCGGTAAACGTCGTCCCTCGAATCGACAACTGCACGTCTTCGGCAAGAAGGTCCGCCTTGCTCTTCAACGCGTACGTCCAAACTGGAACAGGGCTGCGTGCAACGATCTGGCTTCCATAGGGGTCATCGATATTGATGATTGCCCGTTTGTTCTTCTTACGTCCTTCTCCTAATCCCGTAAAGAGCCGCAACTTAGCCTGGAAGTAGTTTTCCATCGTCTTATGGAAATCGAGGTGATCCTGCGTGAGATTTGAAAAGACCCCGACATCGTACTCACACCCACTCGTGCGATCTTGTGCCAATGCATGAGACGATACTTCCATGACTGCCGTCCCGCACCCGCAGCTGGCCATTTCTGCGAGCAACCGCTGTAGTTCGAGTGCACCGGGAGTCGTGTGCGCTGCCGGCATTGTGCGCGTACCTATTTGATAGGCGACGGTTCCAATCAACCCTACTTGCCGGCCAAGCCCCTCCAACAGCGCTTTGCAAACATAGGTCGTGGTTGTCTTGCCGTTTGTGCCGGTTATCCCGATCATCCGAATCCGATTCGACGGGTCACCATAAAACCGACTCCCCAAAAGTCCGAGTGCTCTTCGGGAATCCTCGACTCGTACGAATGGGAGAGAGATGCCACGCACCGCTTCTTGCACAACCAAGGCGCTCACGCCTCCCTTCAGTGCTGCCGGAATGAAACGATGCCCGTCAACATGTTCACCTTTGACGGCCACAAAGAGACACTGAGACGCGGCTTTCCGAGAATCATCAGTGATGGCCGTCACGGAAACATCGAGATCTCCTTGCCGCTCCAGAACTGCCACGCGTCCGTCAAGCGCCTGAATCATGGTGGCCAAGGTCATCGGCAGACTCCAAGCGTGATTACGAGTTTGGTACTGCCATCGCCAGCGTGACCGGTTCGCCCGAGGACACACCGAGGTAACTCAACACTTGCTCGCCGACACTGCTGAATACCGGAGCCGCCACGCTTCCGCCTGACGCGTTCTTATCATGGGGTGCATCGATGATCACGATCATGGCGAGCCGTGGGTGATCTGCCGGCACATACCCGACAAAGGAGGTCACAAACCGAGAGTTTGAATATCGGCGAGTGCCTGGATCGATCTGTTGAGCCGTCCCAGTCTTACCGGCGACCCGAAATCCAGGGATGGCTGCTTTTGCTCCGGTGCCGTGCGTGACAACACCTTCAAGAATTTTCGTAACACTACGTGCGGTTTCCGGCGAAACGACACGTCGCCGTACCTGAGACGGCACTCGCCTCAAGAGATGGCCCTCGGCGTCTCGGATTTCAGAAACCACATACGGCCTCATGAGCACGCCCCCGTTGGCCAAGGCTGCCACTGCGGTCACCATCTGGATCGGCGTGACCCCTATTTCTTGCCCCATCGAAATCGACGCAACGGAACGACGACCCCAGGCACTGGGGCTCTTGACCAACCCCACCCCTTCTCCCGGAAGATCAATCTCAGTTCGCTGACCAAAGCCGAATGCTTGGAGATACCGATACAGTCGCTGCTCACCCAATACCATTCCCGCCTTGGCCGCACCAATATTGCTAGACTTTTGAATGGCTTGCGCGAAGGAAACCCATCCCAGCTTTTCATGGTCATGAATCACGGTGTTCGCAACCGTCATGCGGCCATGCTCCCCGAAGACCAGCGTCGTCGGCTTCATCGCTGCCTCTTCAATGGCCGCTGCTGCGATCATGGCTTTCATGGTGGACCCTGGTTCATAGGCATCTGTGAGCGCCCTATTCCGCCAACGATCGGGACTCAGGTTCGAAACAGTATTCGGGTCGAACCGAGGGCTGACAGCCATGGCCAACACTGCTCCCGTCTCTGGGTCAAGGACAATGATCGTCCCTGACTTTGCCCGAGAGCGAGTCACGGCGTCTTCCAACTCTCGCTCGGCAATATATTGAACGACTTCATCAATCGTGAGGGTGAGTTGATGGCCGGGTACCGGATTCCTTTCAGCCAAGTTCTTTGGAAAGACTGTGCGCCCCAGCGCATCGCGCTGCAGCACCATCATCCGTTTCTCACCACGTAAGTACGTTTCATACCGATGTTCCACTCCTTCCAACCCATCCCCATCCATACCCGCAAATCCCAAGACGTGAGAGAGGAGCGGACCTTTCGGATAGAACCGTCGACCTTCCATTACAACACCAATTCCGTCCAGTGACAAACGATCCAATCTACGCCCCTGCTCCGGGTCCACCTTGCGGGCCAGCCACACAAAACTCCGATCCTGCTGAAGTTTTTTCTCCAATTCGGCAACCTTCACAGACAGAATAGACGACAGTTGGCGAGCCGCTTTCGCGGGGCTTTCCAACGTCGTAGGGATCCCAAACACAGAGGGGACCTCCATATTCATCGCCAACACCTTGCCATGTCGGTCGACAATCGTACCGCGCGGCCCTTCCAGGGAAACGGTCTTCTGATGCTGTCGATCGGCTCTGACGGACAGCTCCTCCGCCCGTAATACCTGCAAGGTCACCAGCCGGAACAGCACGAGCACGAATCCACCCAGCAACACCAGCATCAACACATAGCGACGAACGCGGGACCCAGAACCAGCCACTAGTCCCTCCTACTGGGAAGATAGTTTCTAGCTACTCTCACAGGTGCCGCCGCAAAGTCCGTGGGCGGTGTCCCACTCGGCCTGGACTGAACCAGGATCAGTTGGCCTTGCTGAGGCAGGCTCATCCCGAGTTGTTCAGTTGCCAATTTTGCGATCCGATTCGAAGCACTCAGCGAGGAGAATTGAACTCGCAACTCATCCCGCTGACGTTCCAACACCGTCTTGTCGCGCTTCAATCGTTCGATCTGATAGCCGATCCGCACCATATCCACTCGCTCCCAAACAAACACAAATACAAGACACAATCCAAGGAGTACCGTGAAGATCTTCATGACAGCTCCAATCGTGGTGGACGTTCGGCGACCCGCAATTTGGCACTTCGCGATCTTGGATTCGACTCACACTCTTCCTTGGAGGCGGAAATAGGCTTCTTGGTGAGCACCACAAGTTTGGAATCAGGCTGTTGGGCAAGGGACTTGAACGTATGCTTGACGATACGATCTTCAAGGCTATGAAAAGAGATTGCGCAGATCCTTCCACCTTCCGACAAAACGTCGACAGCATCGCGCAGGGAAGGCTCTACACTCTCCAGCTCCTGATTGACTGCAATGCGAAGCGCCTGAAAGGTCCGCGTCGCACAATGAATCCGCCCATGGCGGTAAGAAGCCGGTACCGACTGAGCAACAACCGAGACGAGCTGCCCGGTAGTCTCGATCCTGCGGTGCCGCCGTTCCCGCACAATCGCTCGAGCGATTCGGCGCGCGTATCGCTCTTCACCGAACTGGAAGATGATATCTGCAAGGTCGTGCTCATCACCGCCATTCACTAAATCTGCAGCGGTCCTCCCTGTCGATTGATCCATGCGCATATCGAGTGGACCATCAAGCTGAAAACTAAATCCTCGCGCTGCATCCTCGAGCTGCGGAGATGAGACTCCAAAATCAAAGAGCACTGCTCCAACTGTTGAAACACCCAATTCAGCGAGGTGCCGCTTTAAATCTCGATGGTTTCCCTGGCGCAACACAACGGAGCCTCCGAATCGATTCAACCGTTGTCGACAGAAATCAACTGCCATTGGATCTCGATCCAACCCTATGAGCGTCGTGCCGGCATGGCTAGATTCGAGAAGCAACTCTGCGTGCCCACCATATCCCACCGTACAATCCAAAATCGTGAGGGGTCGCTCAGAAGAAAGCCAGTCGCAGACTTCTTCCCCAAGGACTGGAACATGCGCAAATTCCCCACCAATACTATTCACCCACTAATTTCCACTTCTCCCCACTCCAGAGGAAGTATACTCGCGCGTTCTAGGTTGTCAACTTCATTTTCAGTAACTTAGGGGTGCCACTTTAATCGTAGTCTTGTGGATTTCCCTGATGGCCTGCCATGGCTACATGGCTAGGATTCACTCGCTGCACAGCCCGCGAGTTACCCCCCACCGCCCTCTGGCGTTCTACCCATTCCACCCGTTCAACTCTTGGTGTTTCATTGACTTCCAGAGGCTCGGGTTGGACAATGACTTCATGTGGAAGACCAATAGAATCGTGGCATGCTCAGGCCTCTATCTTTCCCTGAGCACCTCCCTCGTCCTCGGACTAGCCGAGGCGAAAGAATTCAATCCGGACAACCCCTTGAATCAACCGGCACCCATCTATTGGTGTTCAAACAAGACGGCTGATCAACAGATTTCAGCCAAGAAAGCCCCTGGCTGCGAGCCACTCTATGATCAAAAGACTGCGGATCGATTCAAGGAAAACGCCCGCCGGAAGGGCTTTGATCTTCCTGACCGGGATCCGATCAAAATCGTGGAACTGCAGAATGCGGCATCGAGGTTTTCGAACCGCTATCGAACGTTCGTTTCCTGTTGCTTGACCGGCGCCAACGCTTCAGAACAGATCGTTGATTTGATCGATGAAGCGAACCATGTGCTCAAAGCCGTACAACAGAAAGGCATTTACAACTCTGCAGGGTTCGGCATAGGTACCAGGGCTGACGGCAGTCCTGGTACCGGCCCAGGTGATGGAAGAGGGGACGGTGGGTTAGGTGGCGGGCCCGGGGCAGCCCCAAAACTCGGCACGTTTGCCCGTCAATATACCCTCAGCGAAATTGTTGGAACGGTCGCACGTGCACGCGAAGACCTCTTTCGGCTACAAGAACGGTTAGACAAGCTCACTGAGGTCCAGAATAATCTCGGCGACGTGGACTATGAACGCAGCGGCCTGGTGAGGACGCAAATCCATGAGGAAGAAGAAGCAATTCAAAACGAGTTCAAGGCCAAGAAGCCGCCGTCATCAGCTCCGACAGGAATGGATATTCAAGACACGACTTTGCGTACACGAATCGGCGGAGATATTGAAGACACCAGACTGAATACCAACTTTGGTGCGGACATTGGAGCATCGGTGTCCCCCTACAGCAATGTGAATGAATCTCTCCGCCCACGTAGAGGAGAGGATGCTCACGACAGTCAGATCCCGCATCGGCCTGGAACGGATATCCAAGATACCTCCATGCCCAGCAGCACAGGCTTTGAAGTCGACAACGCGCAAAACCGTGAAGGAACCTCGACCGTTCAACGCCGTGGAGTCGGCGCTGCTATCGGTGATTCTGAATTGAACAGCCAGCGACGCTGATCCTACCTTTTCTCTAATACCTTTATCGGTGACATCGATTCCCAAGTATCTCCAAAATCATTGCTGCGATAGAGCCCGCTTCCGTTCGTACCGGCATAGAAGACTCTCGGATCCGTCGCACTCTGTGCGATGGCCCTGACATTGTTCGTCGCCAGCCCCCTATTGATGAGCTCCCAGGTCTCGCCACCATCTTCGCTCCGATGCGCCCCGTCTCTACCAGTGATGTACATCACCCCTGGACGGGATCGATCGAGCACCATAGTGACAATCATCTGATCGGCAAGCGAGGCTCCGATGCGCGTCCACGCCTGGGCCGCATCGATCGTCTTGTATAATCCGCTCAGGGTCGCAGCATACACAGTGTCCGGCTCGTATGGATCGACGGCAATAGAGGTCACATTCAGTGCCCGTGATGTTTTTAGCATGTTCGGTGGCACCAAACCATTGTTCACCTTCTCCCAGCGAGCGGCCTGATTGGTCGACTTGTAGACGCCGCCACTGGTTCCCGCATAGAGAATGGAGGGTCGGGTCGGGTCCATGGCAAGAGACACAACCATGAGCACTTCCTTCATGCCCTCCATTCTCTTCGTCCATTGCCCACCGCCGTTTTTCGTTTCGAATACACCCATAGTTGTCGCAAGAAAAATGTGCTGGGCGTCGGCAGGATCGAATAGAAACTGATTCACCACCGAGGTAATCGTTGCATCATCAAGCCCGGAGCGCATCGATGCCCACCGTTGTCCCCCGTCATGGCTCTTATAGACGGCATCCCCTTTCGTTCCTGCATAGACTGTCGCAGGATAGGCGGGATCGATGGCCATGGCGATGACGCGGGAATGACTCATCCCCTGCGAAAGGTTGGCCCAGCTTCGTCCTCCATCACGAGTCTTATAAATGTAGTCGTTGGTCGCGACATAGATGATATCGGGGTTCTTTGGATGGAGCTGGATGAGAACGATCGGATCGCTACGATTGCAGCCTGCAAGAGATACTGCAAGGAAGAAGAGAGGGAGCAGAGTCTTCATGAGGTCGCGGCACACACCACGCTCTTTACCGATAGTTCGTGAACTGCAGATCGATCGCAAAATCCTTGCCTTTCAAAAAGGCGATCGCCGCCTGTAGGTCATCCTTGCTCTTGCTCAACACCCGTACCTGCTCACCCTGAATTTGGGCTTGAACTTTCAATTTTGAATCCTTGACTGCCTTCGTGATTTCCTTCGCCTTGTCCGACGCGAGCCCACTCTGTATCTTCGCCACTTGCCGTACCGTCCCACTCAACGCCGGTTCCACGGTGCCATATTCGAAAGCCTTCAACGACACACCGCGCTTCACGCACTTCGCTTTGATGATCTCCTGCACCGCCTTGAGTTTATAGTCGTCATCAGACACTACGACCAGTTCTTTCTCCTTTTCCTTCAGCGTGATCTCCGTCTTTGTGTCTTTGAAATCAAAACGTTGCTTGATTTCCTTCGTCGCCTGATCCAGCGCATTCTTCAACTCCTGCATATTCACTTCTGACACCACATCGAATGAAAATTGATCAGCCACGGCTTCCTCCTTCCTCTTTCTCTATTTCTATGGAGTGGCCCGGTTGATTCTCGACTGCGCGCATTGAGCGAGCGCATCGTTCACAACCAGTGCTTTTGTATCAACAGATGTGCGCGTTCAGCGAGCAAGAGAACGACCAGGCCGCTCCTTCCCCCTCAACAACACCCTGTCCCATGCGGCAGTGTGAAGCGTCTATGTTCGTCATCGTGTTGGCACAGTACCGTCTGCATCCGCCCTGCGGTCCCGCCGCCCGCCATCACGACCACTTCGCTCGACCGGAACGGCTTTTTCAGCACCACATAGCCATACCACTGCCGCACACTGTCGCTCAACACAATTAAGCCAAGTACAGCCACCACCGACACGAGGACCGCATCCAAATAGAGAGCGAAGGCTTGGCCCGCCGCCAAGGTCGCCGCCTTCGCCAAGAACATCCAAAACATCTCATAACAGCCCGTGAGAGTGATTACACCGACAAACAGCATCGGCAAGGCCGTCACCCAGAGATAGGGAGACTTCCACATCTTGATCAATACTGTCGTCCCGATGCAGAGGGCAAGGGTACCCAATAGCTGGTTCGCCGCTCCGAACATCGGCCAAATCGTCGAGATGCTCCCAGTTCCGATCAAATAGGCCCAGCTTCCCACCACCACGCCGCTACTCACGAACACCCCTGGAAGCCAATTGATTTGTCGAAACGGCGCATAGACCCGTCCTGCCATTTCTTGGATGAGATACCGCGCCACGCGTGTGCCGGTATCGATTGTCGTCAGAATAAAGAGCGCCTCGAAAACCAGCGCGAACTGATACCAATAGGCCATCAAACCCGACATGCCGGGCAGTGCCGCAAAGATCGACGCCATGCCGACCGCCAAGGACACCGCGCCGCCAGGACGTCCTGACACATCCACTTCCACCATCTGCGACAATTCAGCAATTCTCGCCGGCGCAAAGCCCATGGCCGACAAGGCCTCTGCACTCAATGTCGTATTGATCGCGAGATAATCGCCGGGAATCAGCACCGAGGCCGCGATCAAGGCCATCACGCCGACAAAGCTCTCTAACAGCATCGCCGCATAGCCCACTACCGCCTGAGACTCCTGCTCGATCATCTTGGGTGTCGTACCGGACGAGACCAGTGAGTGGAAGCCAGAAATCGCTCCGCAAGCGATTGTAATGAAAAGAAACGGGAAGAGCGTACCAGGAATAATCGGTCCCCCGCCGTTCGCGAAGCTCGTCACCCGCGGCATCTCGATCGTCGGCGCCATGAGAATCACGCCGAGTCCGAGCAGGAACACCACCCCGAGTTTCATGAAGGTCGAGAGATAGCCACGCGGCACCAGTAACATCCATCCTGGCAGGACAGAGGCGAGAAACCCATAACCGGCCAGGAGCAAGACAAGCGCCGGTTTGTCAAACTCGAAGAGCCAGCCGTAGGAGGACTGCGCCACCACACGCCCGAACAACACCGCAGCGACCAAGAGGACGACGCCAAGAATCGAGACTTCCGCGACTGCCCCTGGGCGAAACTTCTGGAGATAGAACCCCATGATCAATCCAATGGGAATCGTCATCGCAATCGTGAACGTACCCCAAGCATTGTGATAGAGCGCATTCACCACCGCAAAGCCCAGCCCCGCTAGCGCGACTACGACTATGAACAGCACCGCCACCGCTGTCGCCGCACCGGTGATAGAACCCAACTCGTCATGCGCGATTTCAGGGAGTGAACGGCCGTTACGCCGCATAGACGCCACCAGAATGATAAAGTCCTGGACCGCCCCGGCTAATACGGCCCCGATCACGAGCCAGAGGAAACCTGGCACAAACCCGAACTGTGCTGCCAACACCGGTCCCAGTAGGGGCCCTGCGCCCGCAATCGCCGCAAAGTGATGACCGAAGAGCACGACCTTGTTCGTGGGGTGAAAATTCACGCCATCGTTCAACCGCACCGCCGGCGTCACATACTGATTGTTAAGCCCAACGACTTGCTTCGCCAACCAACGGCCATAGAACCGATAGGCCAGCACATAAATGCAGGCCGCCGCGACGACCAGCCAAAGCCCATTCACCTTTTCGTCCGGATTGACGACACCAACCACGTGGGCGAGCGCAAGTGCACCGAGAATGGAGAGCAAAATCCAGAGAAAATTGACAGCCACCTTCATGCGCGGCATCGTAACAACCCGCCAGGCACTTGTAAATCAACCCTGGTGTCATTATTAAAGCCACGATGGGGGCCACACGGTGCCCTGCCCGATCCGACGGGAAGCGCGGGATCTGCGCCCTCACGGATTTTGGACAGGAGTGGCTCGTTACGTGGATCGTTGCTATCGGCTTCGCCTCTTTTCCCAAGGACGCCGATGGGGCCTCATCTGATTCCCTGACGCCTTATCAAGATGATCTTGAGATGGGGTGATGCAACGGATAACGGCCTGATTTTCTGATCTTGATTGAGCTTTTTACCATCTTTTCTTCGGCGGTTTCCACTTCGCACACTTGACTGCCTCATCGAGCCAGAAAGCCAAACTCGATGCCGTGCGATACCCCGCTTCGCTGACGAACACAAATCCTTTGAGTGGCTTGCCCGTGAAATCCATTTCCCGGACGTCTGATCTTTTGAGCAATGTTTCGTAGCGATCCGGCGGCACGCGGACCATGAGCCGGTCTGTTTTGACTCCGCAGCACATGTGGCCATTGAACATGAAACAGAGCCCTCCGAACATACGCTTTTCTTCAACCCCTTTACGGCGCCTGAAGTACCCCCTGATTCGTTCCGCCAATCGCTCGTCGTAGGCCATGTGGTTCCTCCCCTGCTCAGACTCTGCGTGTTCAATGGGGACCGATCAATGGATCAGTGCACTCATTTTGATATACTCTGATCATGTCATCGGATCCGTCCACTCCTCCGCCATTGGATTCTGAGCGCCGGGAATACTATCGTATCACTATCACCCTCCCTATCTGCCTTCAAGCTGAGACGGATGTGACGGAAGGTGTCCTCATCGAGAAATCGGTCAACTTGAGTGCTGGTGGCATCGGCCTGGTCGTGAACAGGCCCTTTCAGCCGAATGAGATACTCTCCTGTACCTTGCTCTTGGCGGAACAGGTACGTTTTACATCTCCGATCGAAGTGCTGCGGGTCGACTCCCTCCCCTACCCACCCGACACCTACCGTCTTCATGCCCGGTTTATCGAAATGTCGAGGGAGAACCGAGAGCTGCTGGTTCGACACATTCTCCAGTTCCAGCGTGAACACCTCACTCGACACTATTCTGCTTGAGACAGAGCGAGGACCTTGTGGCTCGTCACGGAAGTCCGGACCCAAGGACTCTCCTCGGGCCCCACCAATGGGGGATTCCTTCTCGTTGAAGTGGCCCTCTAGACTGGGCCACCGTGGAATCGATACGCCGTTACCAACGACATCATTACCGCGTCCTGCTTCCCGTCCCCTACCCCGTGATGTTCTCCAACACACAGATGATCGCGGAAGGAACCGTGATGAACCTCACGGTGTTCGGTTGTGCGATCGAATGTACCGAGACCTTTCCCAAAGGAACAGAGCTGCGAGTTCGACTGATTCTCCCAGACCAAGCCCATGCCTTGCCGGTTGAGGAAGCCGAGGTTCGGTGGGTTCAGGGTACCCGCATGGGTCTGCAGTTTCACAAGGTCGAACGGGCCGCAGACTTTCGGCTCCATGGATTCGTGTGGGACCGGATGGTGGAACGGTTTCGGACGATCGTTCAGGAGGGACTCTCGACTCGCTGATCCCGATTCAGGCCACCCTTTCCCACCATAGCCAGACAGAGTAGCCCGATGGCAATCCACACCAGCTCCCGAAAGCGTCGCAGCAGCGCGAATGTGATGCCCGTCACATCGCTGTAGCCGAAGGCCTGCAACAAGAGCATGTACCCGGCGTCCTGGGCCCCCAAACTGCCCGGGATGAAAAAAGACCCACCCTTAATAAACGCAGCCAACGCCCCGATGGATATGGCAGCCAAGAAACTCACCGACCCTCCAAGAAAATAGATGATCCCGAAGACTTCCAGCGATTCGGCAAGCCAACCCAAAAAACACACGCCGACCGATGCAAAAAACGCCTTCCGATGATGGTCATAGAAATTCCTAATCGTCTGATCGATCGACCGAAGATGCGCTTCTTGTGCCTCCAGCGCTTGGATTCGCAACCTGAGCTTCCTGACGAGCGACAAAATCGAGGCAAACAAACCACGGTGTTGGATGAAGACAAACCCCGCGATGGAACACACAAGCAACCCCACACTAACCAGTGCGGCCGTGATGGTCTGTACCGCCGAGTTGCCCGTACCGAGAAGCAAAAACCCAAGGGCGATCCCCGTGAGGATAAAACACACCTCGGCAATCGTCATCGTCGTTTTGGCAATGACGACAGACGCAGCGCCCTCCGCGATGGGAACGTTGTGCTTTTTCAGAAGGTACGCCTTGAGTGGCTCGCCACCCAAGTAGGCCGTCGGCGTGGTCATGTTTACCACTTCCCCGGCAGTCCGAATCGTCAACAGCCGCAAAAATGGCACGGCTTTCCCCGACGGCCCCAAGACAACTTTCCAGCCGTACGCCTCGATCGCATACATGAGCACGGAAGGAATCAGGATGATCAATAGGGTGACCGGACCTACCTGCGAGGCCGCGGCGTAGATATTGCCGGGTCCGATATGCCAAACCAGAAGGCCCAGGACGGCCAGACCGAGGACGAGTAAGAAATACCTCAACACGTGGTCAGTGGCGCTAGCATCGCATTCATGGCCGAGGCAGTGTGATGGCGGATGGCCGGATAGCCCAAGCCAACGCTCCGGCGAACAACAGTGAACCGGCCGCCGCGAAAGTCAAAAACCAGTACAACTGATTGAAAAGGGCAAACCCGAGTAGCGCGACCGAAAAATCCCGGCTGGCGACATTCTTCAACAGGACATCGGCCCAGGCCGCATGAGTTGGGGACTTCCAACCATTCATGGCCTTGATTTTCTGAGCCTTTTCAACGAGGAAAAAGCAGATGCCGTTCCCCGCGACTGCCGCAACTCCAAGCATGACCGGAACCCATTCATCCGCTTGACCGATTCGAGTCGCGTACAGTCCCACGGCGATACCCAAAAAGATAGCCATGTGCACGACGTTGTCCACAACGAGATCCAGCCATGCGCCGAACGGCGATTCCGTAAAGGTCAATCGCGCTACTTCCCCATCACAACAATCGATGACGGCCGCCAATTGAAACAACACTGCCGCGACGACTCCGGCGCTGTAGGTGCCGAGTCCAAAGCCAGCGGCGGCTACCAGACCGATGAGTCCTGCGAGCGCCGTGATGGAGTTCGGCGACAGCCCGACCGCGAGAAACAGCCGCGTGAACCAGCGAGACAATTTTCGATTGAAGTACCGATCGACAAACCCCTCAAATTCTCCTTTCAGGGAACCATACAGTCTGCTTTCCGCTGTTTGCACATCAGACAAGGTGCGAACCTCTTGATACCATGTCCCCTGCTTCGCTTCGGCCGCGACGACCCGTACCCGTCCATCGGCAGCAGCGCGTTCGATCCATTGCCGGATCGGAAGACTCCCCTTCTCATTTGCTACCTGATTGGCCGCGCTCATGAGGCTGGCAGGAACAACGACGAGCTCCGCAACATGCACGGTCGATTCAGACGAACGAGTCTGGATAACGGTCCTCTCCCGACTGGCCGGCAATCTCAACGGCACACCTTGTTTCGTCGGTTGTTCGAGTTGCCCCTTTGGGGACTGCGCGACCACGATCGCCTGGCCCTCTCGTACGTCACGCCGTAGTTGTTCGATCAACCCACGAGAAAACACGCCATTAATGCTCGCCACCAGCGCAAATCCATGCACTTCCGACGCCAACGATTCCCATGTCCGAGGGTCGTCGAGTGGAAACTCCCGAATCGGCATCCAACGGACGGGAATCGTCACACGCGGTCCTTTTCCCAAAGCCAGCTTGAGTTGTTCTTCTTCCGAACCGGCGAGGACGATCAACTGACGAATCCCGGCCCGTTGCAGGGTCAGCACCGTACGTTGAAAAAGTCCGATTCCAACGACGCTCGCAAGAGGACCCAATTCGCCTATCTCCGGCCCAATCGGTCCACCAAACACCCCAACGGAAGGCAGGAGAATCCCCGTCGCCAACCCTTGAATCTCTGCTCTCCGTTGGAGGATGCTTTTACTCATAGTCGGATATTCGGCACCGCCGAACCGTCATGGCCGTTCACAGCATGATTCCTAGTTTCGGGCGGCTTCCCATACAGAAGACTTTCTCATAATCTTGGCAAAACTTCCAATTCCGCCTTCTTTACATCATCGATGAAATCAATTTCGGTCCAGGGAAGTCCACCGATCTTTTCGTGGCCGACCCTGACATCCCGAAAATATTCCAGGAGTCCATCCTCGTACTCCATATCCCAGGCACCCTTGTCGATATAGGATCGAATCGAGGAGACGAGACGTGGCGTGTCAGCATATCGGACCCTGAGAAAGCCTACTCCCTCACCGGTATAGTCGTATTGTTCCGGGACCTTTTTCGTGAGTGCGATGACCCGCCCACCCGCTACAACCACCATACATTCTTCACCGGTCTGCGTCACAGTTTCATCCATCAGCAGGGCATTCTCCTGGGACGACGCGGCGAGACGCCGGAGGATTTCCCGATGAAACAACACGTCCGCATCCATCACGATGGTGTCGTCGTCAAACGCGTCTCGGGCGATCCACAAGGAGGAAATACTTCCTCGGTGGAACTGTTCGTTCACCAAGAATGTAACCTTGACGCCACACGAATTTCGTTCTACCGCCGCACGAATCATGTCCTGTTTGTAGCCGACGACGATGTCTACTCGGCGAACACCGACGGTGGCCAGCGACTCCAGATAGCGATGCAGAAGCGATTGACCACCGAGCTCGATAAGGCACTTGGGGCGATGTTGCGTCACTTCCCACAGACGTTTCCCGACTCCGGCTGCCAGAATAATTGCTTTCATACGGGTTTGCACGCCTGTTCAAACGCGTCGAGAAATCCGCCGAACTGTGCCTCCGTCAACGCCCCCATGTTGGCCACACGAAAGATCTTATTTTCGAGGTTTCCTTGGCCGGCATAAATCACATAGCCTCGCTGTTTAAGACGGTCATGAAGCGCTTGGTAGCTCACTCCTTCAGGCAGGTGATACGCGGTAATGGTATTGGACTGCCGATCCGCCGGCAGGAGCGCCTTCACTCCAAGTGAAGCCATTCGCTCTCGAATCAGCGTGGCCATCTTCCTGTAGCGTTGAATGCGATTGGAAACACCTTCTTCGAGTAACTCATTGAGTGCTTCGTCGAATGCGTAGTAGACTTGCACGGCCGGCGTGAACGGAATGGTGCCTCGCCCTTCATTGTCGATGTAATGGGTCAGATGGAGATACCAGGAACGCTTCGGGTAGGAACGCATTTTCTCGATAAATCCCTTCCGAACCAGGACAAACGAAACGCCTGGAAACCCTTGAATGCACTTCCCAGCCGTCCCTGCCACCATGTAGATATGTGACTTGGCGATATCGAGTGTTTCTCCAGCCAACGCACTGACAGCATCCAATACAAACACCCGATTCTGGTTGTCGACAACCTCTGCGATTTCATGAACAGGATTGAGCAATCCGGTTGTGGTCTCATGATGCACCATCCCCACAACGTGAACTTCTTGGTGTTGTCGCAACGCAAGCAGCAACCTTTCAGGGTCCGGCCGGACCGTCCACTCATGCTTGAGTTCACTCACACCTAGGCGATGGAGCCCGATAATCTGGGACATCCGTTCACCATAGACACCATTGTTGAGGATGAGTATTCGACGGCCGTGAGGAAGCGACGACATCAACGCAGCCTCAACAGCAGCCGTCCCTGACCCTGTCATGGCAACAGCAACATACTCCGACTCAGCTCCGGGAACGAACGCTTTGAGCAGCTTGGCCTGGATACGATGCAGGAGCTCTGCAAACTCATCTTCTCGATGGCAGATATCAGGCCTGAGCAGGGCCTGTCGCACACGATCGGAAACGTTTACCGGACCAGGATTCAAAAGGATCATTCACCAGCTCCAGAGCTGAGGATTAATGCCAGAGGGCTGTAGTGCCCGTTGCTCGTCCTACGCGATCGCTTTCATAAACCGTCGGGTGATCTCTGCCGGTTCATGCAACACGCGGCCGGCGTCTTCCACAAATTCATTGACTTTGATGAGCAACATACTTGGGCCATCCTTCTTCAGCATATCTTTGAATTCGTAGACAAGATCCTCACGATCCAGCACACGCTCAACATTGACATACCCTGCTGATTTGGCCACCTTCTCAAGCGGCACGACATTGGAGATCGTCGGTTGATTCCCGGTCGTGCCGTACACTTCGTTATCAAATACCACATGGATGAAGTTCTTCGGTTTCAACGCCCCAACGGTGGCAAGCGTGCCCATCCCCATTAATACGTTCCCATCCCCATCAAACGTGATCACTTGTTTATTCGGCTTTGCGAGTGCGACACCAAGCGCAATAGCTGGCGCATTGCCCATTGAGCCGATCATGTAGAAATGGGTTGGGCGATCCGCAATCTTGTGCGCCTCGCGAGATGGAAACCCATTACAGATAATGACCGGTTGATCCGTCAGCAAGTCTAACAAGGCTGCCATGGCCTGTGCACGGCTGATCAGCGTCCCTTCTTCTGGCCTCATGGATGCAACCCTTTCACCACGCCCTTGGTAATGAAGAGCGCGACAGGAATCTGGTGCTTCATGAAAGTCTCTGCGACCCATCGAAAGTCTTGGATGGCTGTTTGTTCGGTGAGGGTTCGATGGGGAATCCTCACGGTATCGAGCAGCTGCGGCATCACTTCGCCCATCACCAGATGTTCCGGAGCATCCTTCCCCCCCTGGCCGCGCCATGACACGATCAACAGGCAGGGCTGCCGATAGATCATGTTGAGCGAAATAAGGGCATTAAGTGAAGTCCCAAGGCCTGAGTTCTGCATGAGGACGGCTGGAGTTTTTCCGGCCATATACGCACCGGCTGCCATGGCAACAGCTTCATCCTCTCGCACTGCCGGTGTGTAGAGTCGGCGATTCATCAACTCCGCAATGATCCCACCCAGAATGGAATCCGGCACTCCGGTAAAAAAGTTCACGCCCATGTCCTGCATGGCTTGCACAAACCCATCGCTTTCGATCACTGGACCTTTCTCCTCAACTTCGTGGCGGACGTTTCTAAAAAACGGCACATTATAAGATAGGATTTGGCGCGTTCTCAAGAACGATCGGTGGGCGATTGTCCTCTCACGGGCAACGTGTTAGCGTAACGCCATCAAGGTCTTCTCCGATCTCTCAACGGTCATGATTCATCCATTCGACAGTAGAAGGCTTGTCCGGCTGTTCATTACGCTATCTGCACTCACGATCGGTACCGACTTGGCATGGTCGAGCTCCATGCTGAACGATCCGAACGGATTTCATAATATTCCTTGGGGAGCTGCCTTATCGTCTAGGTCTGAACTCAAACTCGTCCGTTCCAGCCTGCATATCGTTGAATACCTCCGCAAGGAACAGCCATCATCATTCGCAGGAGCTGAAATGACGAACATCGTCTATGTCTCGCTGGATGATCAATTCGCACGCGTGGTCATCCGTTATCACGGCGACCAGGTCCACGGAGAAGTCTTGAACCATCTCCAAGCCCAATTCGGACAACTCGACCGAATTCCTGGGCAAATGGCACGAGGGCTAACTCAACAATACAATTGGCGGGGCCCCGAAACCGAGATTAATCTGACCTATCAGGCAAGCACAGAGCGAGGCTATGTTTTCATCGATAGTCGGACCCTTGCACCTCGCTTTAACGACTACATCACTGATTCAGCAGAGTGACCCGCATGCCGACACATCATTGGGAACGAGGCACTCGATATACGGCAACCTTATTCTTCCTGCTCGGATGGGCATCTTCGGTACTAGCAGTCCCCATCGTGAACGATCCGAATGGCTTCGAGAACCTTTCGTGGGGGACCCTCTGGGCTGAGGCGAAACAATTCGTGAAAATTGATGACACCGGTCGTATACGGACCTATGAACTGAACGGACGAACCCCACAGCTCGGAACGACGGTCGTCGATTCTCTCAGGTTTACAACGTTTGAGAACAAATTGGGCCGAGTCACTGTCCGCTACAGTGGTACAGAAGCTCATGAGAATATCATGCGCTACCTTCAGTCTCAGTATGGCCCACTCGATCGCACACCGGGACAAATCGCTGTCGGCTCAGTGAAGGTGTACGCTTGGCATGGCGTTCACACGGAGGTGACGTTGCGGTTCGAGAGTCGGTTTGAACGAGGCATTATCTTTTTCGAAAGCCGCACACTCCCTGAAAAACTAGCTGACGAGACTAGCGCTACAGTCTTCTAACCATATCTTCGAACGATATCACCGCCCCGCTTCCAGATGACTTCCACGTATTCGGTTATATTGCTGAATTGATTAGGAAAGGCCCCTTCATGGGGTTAGGATAGTGGGACTTACTATGTACAGCCGAAAGCCTTATGTGCCGTTAGACAACCGCTATGCCGAGCGTATCGCCGTCACCTGTCGTGTTCGCTATGTCGGCGAGGTTCCGACACAACCGCACCAAGGGGAAGGGCTCACAAAAAATATCTCCGTTTCCGGATGTCACGTTATCAGCGACCGCCCGGTCACGCGTGGCACATTATTGACGCTGACCGTCTCGCTTCCAGACGGATTACCACAACTGGTCATCAAATCTGCGCATGTGGTGTGGGTGTCCGGTTGCCAGTTTTCCGTCCGATTCATGGATCTGAGTCAGGACCGCCGAAAGCGGCTGCAAGCCTTCATCTGGAAAAGCATATCCCTCAAGACGGTGAGTGATCAGCGAACCCGATTCCGACTCATGTAGTTCCCTGCCAGCGCGCCGTCAGATCCTGCAGCAAGCCGTACGCCTCCAAGAGCACGTGAGAATTCTTTCATCCCCACACCTGTGCTCAGAAACCCTCGGTGACGAAAGCCCGTTCGTCAATCTCCGTATCCCCCTTCTGGCCGAGGCTTGCCCCCTCCATTTGTAGGGAGGTAATACTGATAACCCGCGCTAGTCTTTTGTGTATACGAAAACGCTCGGAGCAGAATCACAATCGTGGAGGGAATAACCATGAGACAGGTGAAACACATGAAACCCTCAGAAGGTCGACACTCTCACCCTTCAATAGAACGTCGGACAATACGGAGGACCGGTGTCTCCTTCGGACTCATGTATTCGGGTTTCAACGGGGAAGACGTCTTGATCGGTGACGGCTCCGTTGTGGACTTGTCCGAGGGCGGAGTCGGTGTTCGTGGGAATTGTCCGGTGCAGGTTGGGATGGACCTTACATTGTTCTTGTATGTGCCGGATGAGGAGGATCCGTTATTCATCCTGGAGGCAACTGTAGCCTGGACGACTGGACCATTGTTCGGTGTGGCCCTAAAAGAGCTGAGTCTGTCCGAAGGGGATCGGATGCGGGCATTTCTCCATACCCAGTCTGTTGGCCAGGCATAACAGGACTGTTGCCTCGACGAGTCGTGCGGGGCTTTCAGGGAACTTCGTTTCTTTTGACAGACTGCACGACCCGTCGCCCCACGCAGTGATCCTATCTTGCCTTTCCAGTGACCTGATGGTAGAGAGTGATGAATGACTGCTCACCCAGCATGAACAGAATTAGGCAGCCGACCCCTCATCCCCAACAAGAAATAAGAACATCGGCCAACCAACGCCAGGCCACCGTGATCAGCACTCCTCCATCACTACTTGCTTCAAGTAAGTATCCGAGAACGACCACGAGACAAGTTGGGGAAACAGCCGGAGTCAGTGCCCTCCTGCGCTTTCAGTTGCCGGATGATAACGTCGGCTTACCCATGGATCACAGGCAAACGGACACGGTCGCCGAGCATGTCTCCCTATTCCCTGACGAATTCGCTCGGCTATTGCGTAATTCATAATTGCTACCCACTCGCATGACCCATCTCGCTCGACACCCTTTTGTAGTTCTAGGAATCGCCGTTGTGGTTGCGCTGATCGCCCTTCTGGTTGTTCGCCTGAGCACAGGCGCTAAGACCGATACTCATAAACCACGGCTCGTCACCGTTGGTGTTATGTCTCCAATCAGACAAGATCTCGAAGTTCGCTTGGCCTACACCGCAGATATCTCACCCAATCAGGTGGTGAATATTTTCTCGCGTGTTGACGGCCACATTGCCAAATTGCATGTCGATAAAGGAGATTTTGTAAAGGCGAATCAGCTCCTCGCTGAGATCGATCACACGGACTATCAGCATGCGGTTAACCAAGCCAAAGCTAATCTTGCAGCAGCAAAAGCAAGAGTTGCCCAACAGGATGCAGTTGTGCGCAATGCCCGGCTCACTTTTGATCGCATGCAGACTCTCATCAAAGATCAGTTCGTTTCGCGCCAAGACCTGGATAATGCAGAGGTTAATTTTGATGCTGCGAGAGCGGCACAGGAATCGTTGCAAGCACAAGTGAACCAAATGAACGTCGCCCTGGCTCAGGCAGAAGCCCATCTGGCCTATAGCTATATCCGAGCTCCCTTTGCCGGTTATATCGCGGAACGCAATCTCGATACCGGATCCTATGTCAACAGTGCTACGGCCAGTACGTCGACGATGTCACGAGGCATCATGAGCGTGCATGACATCGATACGGTTCGTGTTCTGATCGAAGTGGTTGAACGAGATATTCCGCTCGTGAAAATTGGGCAAAAAGCACAACTTCGAGCTGAGGCATACCCTGATCAGATATTTCATGGAACTGTGACCCGGATCGTCCAAGCCTTAAATCGTGCAACACGCACCATGACTGCTGAAGTCGATTTACCCAATACAGATCGCCGATTAAAAGGAGGAATGTTCGCCCGCGTCGAAGTGATGGTCGGCACACATCATCAGGCCTTGCAGATCCCTATCGACGCGGTCAGTCGCCTGGAAAATACACAGCATGTGTTTGTTGTCGAAGAAGGACACGCCAGAAGGGTGGAAATTGAAATCGGTGTCCGGCGAGGGAACCAGATTGAGATCACCAAAGGCCTGATAGGAAATGAAGAAGTCATTGTCTCCGGTAAAGACTTAGTGCACGATGGGACGCCCGTCCAAACTCGACTTCTTTCACCAGCTCTAGATTCCGATCCAGTGAGTAAAGGATGAGGCCTGTACCTCTCCCACCTGAACACAGTTCTTACAGGGATTCAAGCTCCGCATCCAACTGCCTCTCTATAATGTCTGAGACATGTGGCTGACTCTACTCGCATTACGCAATCGCATCGGCATTTTGATGCTGTCGTTAGCATTCGTGGTATTGGGCATCACGTCGCTTCAAAGACTGCCGGTTGACCTCTTCCCACAAATCCAGGTTCCTGTCGCATTCGTAGGTGTCATTTATAAGGGGGCACCTCCGCTCGACATTGAGCAGAGTGTCGTGTACCCGATCGAGAAGGCCGTCAGTTCTGCCTCCAATGTGGAACATGTCGAGTCGTTCAGTAAGCAAGGACTCGGGGCAGTCCAGATCTGGTTCAACTGGGGGGCCAACCTCGATGTCGGGCAAATGGAGGTCATGCAGCGTATCACACAGATTCTGAACAGCCTCCCTCCAGGCATTCTGCAACCGTTCATCGTCAAATTCGATGTCTCCAACATTCCGGTGTCGGTTGTCTCGGTCTCGAGCGACGAGCTGGATGAGCGTGCACTTTATGATCTTGCGTACAACACGATCGCCCCGCAGATCGAGCAAATCGCTGACGTGGCCGCCGCGACTGTGGAAGGGGGAAAGATCCGCCAAATCAACATCAACCTCGATCCGGCGCTTCTCAGCGCCCGCGGGCTTTCGATCCTTGACGTCGTCAAATCGGTCAAAGCATCCAACTTGATCTTACCTTCCGGCGATATCAAGGCCGGCAACCTCGATTACAACGTGTTTACGAATAACCAGTTTCGGACGGTGGAGCCGATACAGGACGTCATCGTGAAGGTTAATCAGCAGGGCAACCCGGTCCGCGTACGTGACGTCGGAACAGTGACGGACTCCTCCGACATTCAAACCAATATCGTCCATACCGACGGAGCCAGATCCGTGTTTCTTCGTGTCAATAAACAACCGCTCGCTAACACAGTCGTAGTCGTCGACGCCCTCCGCGCCGCTCTACCGCGGATGTTCGGCATCCCCGAAGGGGTGAAGCTTGGCATTTCGTTCGACCAGTCTCTCTACATCCGTCAATCTATCCGCAATCTGGTCGAACAGGCCTTCCATGGCTCATTGCTGGCCGCGGCGGTGATTCTCATCTTCCTACGGAACCTGACCAGTACCCTGATCATTTCCGTGGCCATCCCACTTTCCATGCTGGCGACGTTTGTAGTGCTGTACTTCACCGATCAGACGATCAATGTATTCACTCTCGGCGGGCTTGCGCTGGGCATCGGCCGACTTGTGGATGATTCAATCGTTGAACTGGAGAACATTCAACGCCATATCAACACCAACTCCAACAGATGGAGCGGCATTCTCGATGCTGCCCGCGAAGTAGCCATGCCGATATTTGCCTCGACCATAACGACGGTGGTCGTCTTCCTCCCGATGTTCTTCATCGTCGGTATCGCACGCCTGTTATTGATTCCGCTGACCGTCACGATTGCTATCGCACTCTTCACGTCATTTTTCGTCTCCCGCACGGTAACCCCGGCACTCTGTTACAAATTCCTGAAACCAGAACAAGAAGCACAACGCGCGTTGCCGAGTTGGCTGCGGGCGATGATGGAATGGAGTCGGAACCGCTATGAATCGCTGGATCGAAGTTACGAACATTCCCTGCAGTGGGCCCTGGCACATCGCAAGATTCTCATCTGTACCGTTCTCCTGATTTTCCTCGGCTCGCTCATGCTCGTTCCTTTGATCGGAACCGAGTTCCTGCCGGTTTCCGATGAGAGTCAGTTTCGGATCGTGCTCCGGGCGCCAGTCGGCCAACGAGTCGAAAAGACCGAACTGCAGGTTTCTGAAGTTGAACGGGTGCTACGTGCCAATATTCCGACGACTGAACTGGAAACCATCGTCTCGAGTACCGGCGTGCTGTCCCAAAGCCGCTCCTCTCTGTTCAACCCCAATACAGGTCCTCACACCTCATCGATTCAAGTGTACCTCGTCGAGCCGGCTAAGCGGGCACGAACTCAGGTCGAGATTATGAACGATGTACGCACCAAGGTTACCAAACTATTTCCCGGAGTCTCGATGTATTTCGACCCCGGAGGGCTGGTGAAGCGTGTCACGAGCTTTGGCTCGCAAAAGGCCGTGGATGTGGAAATCTACGGGCATGACTTCGAAAAGGCGAGACAGGCCATCGCCCAAGTCAAAGAGGTCATGGAGCACACTCCCGGACTAGCTGACATTGAACCGAGCCGTGAGGAAAATTATCCGGAAGTCAACGTGACCGTAGATCGAGAGAAAGCCGCCCTACTCGGCATCACGGAAACCGATGTGGCCAATGCCGTTCTTTTTTCATTAAATGGGAACGGCCAAACCGACCCAATTATTTACACCGATCCTCAAAGCGGAAACGAGTACTTCATCAGCGCATGGCTAGCCGAGGAACATCGAAAGAGCCTCACCGATCTGGAGAATATTCTCCTTACCACCAGAGCCGGCGAACCAGTCCTCCTCAAGAATGTGGCATCGCTCAAGTTGAATGCGGGACCAGTGAAAGTGGATCGCAAGCACTTTCAACGCGTGATCCACATCACGGCAAATCCTATCAATCGCGCCTTAGGCGATATCGCGGATGATCTTGAGTCAGCATTCGCCAAACTCCAGCTACCTGCGGGGTTCAGCATCAAATTGGCCGGGCAGATTCAACAGCAACGGGAAACCTTTGAAGGCTTGCAGTTTGCCATCGTCCTCGCGCTCATGTTGGTCTACATGGTGATGGCGGCTCAGTTTAAGTCGCTTATCGATCCGTTCATCATCATGTTTGCAGTCCCGATGGGCTTCCCTGGAGTTATTTTGATTCTTTTCTTGACGGATACGACACTGTCTACTTCATCTATGATGGGCATTATTATGATGTTTGGAATTGTGGTCTCAAACGGGGTGTTGCTGGTTGACTATACCAACGTGCTTCGTCGAAGGGGCGAACCACTTCACCGCGCCGTCATGACGGGTGCGCGAACCAGGCTGCGCCCGATCCTCATGACCTCGCTCGCCACGGTCTTCGGACTTCTTCCCATGGCGATCGGACTCGGAACCGGAGCTGAAACCAACGCACCCTTGGCACGCGCGGTCGTTGGAGGGTTGAGTGCTTCCACTCTCCTCACGCTGTTTCTCGTCCCAACGATGTACGTAATCTTGGAAGAGCGGTTTCCACGGAGATTCGAGGTAGAGCCTGACGAGCAGGGATCGGCGTCACGTAAGACGATCCCTGATCCTATGTAGTACGGCTACGGTTCCACAATGTTAGGAAACAAGGATTTCAGCTGCATGGCCAACCCAATGTCTCCCGTGATCTGCAAACGCCCGGACATGGCCATGGTCATACTGCTCAGCTGTCCGTTGAGGATACGAATACAATCTTCTCCGGCCATCGACAGTGTCACGTGCGGATCGTCGTGCACTCCATCCTTGACCACGCAGGTGCCGTTCTGAACCAGCAGTTGATATTGCCCACCTTGAGTCCCTTGGAGATCAAACTGATACACGGCATCAACATCTTCGGCTGCATCTTTATCCAATTTTCCGGGGAGGGCGTCGAGCACCTCTCGGATAGTTTTCGCCTTCATGAATTAACACACTCCCTTCGGGTGACGAAAAACCTCGGGGGCGGCTCAATTCCGCCCCCGGGAAAATTTCTCTACGGTTGAAATGGGTTAGTACCGGAGCGTGGCTGTTGCGACACTACGCCGGGCGCCGAAGAATTCCTTCGAAAAGGATTCGACGACTGCCGGATCATAGCCTTTGCAACTGAAAATGTCGAGGTAGGCGCAATTGGTGTCGTTGGCAAAATGCCCGCTGATCAACGAGGTGGAAATCAACTGCACCATCGAGTAGCCGGCAACACGACCTTCGCCGAAATTCACGACTTGACACTCGCCGAAGCGCTTCATCCCGATGAGTTCGCACAACTCAACGACGTAGCGCTTGATATAGTCTGCATCACGGATGAGATCGGGATTGCAGTCGTGGAGGTCGACTGCGGTACAGAGTCCCCATGCCTTGCCGCTGCCCACCATGTCCTGCACGGGTCGGGCCGCAGCCGCAGGGGCGTTGGATGGTAAGATTGTGGAGTCAGAACTCGGCGAGGTGCTCATAAGAGGTCGCTACCTTTCTGTAAGTGGGTTAAGCACGTCGACTGGCCGTTGCGTGAACTATACCATGATTTTTTCGCTGCGTACGTAATGCGAAGAAATATTTCAGCCCCGGGCAGGAAGTTATCCGCAATCAGTTGACAAGGTGACTTCGCTCAGGAAGAATGGGCTCACATGACGACTCTCCCACAAACGCCCCGAACCGAACTCCCCGATCGCCTCTGTACCTGGTGCAAGGTGCTGATGAAGAAACGGCTGGTCGGAGGAAATCGATTCATCCACTACACCTGTCCTAAATGCATTTTTCAGCACACCAGTCGACTTGCGCAAAAAGTATAAGCTGTTGATTTATCAAGGGCGCAATAGAATTCCTGTCTTGGCCATTAATTCCCGCTACATGGGAACCTTCCGCGACCACGCACTCGATACCCCTTCTCTCCGACGCATTCCCATTCAGCGTTAGGGATTCACGTGGGGACACCACGTCCCCGAGAGCCCATGGCCCCATGGAAGATCGAGTATTTGATAAAACCAGACGACCCTAGCCATTCTCCATGCCACGCAGGAGTCGAACGGACGGATCCTCAACTATGAAAGATCGCCAGGAAGGATTAGCCTCGAGAAAAGCTGCTCTGGACGTGATCGTCAAGAATATGGATCAATCGTTCGCGGTCCTCAGCGCTGATCGACATGATCCGTGCCCCCAATTTAGGAGCCCGCACATGGACGACCTCTAACTCACAGATTAAGGTTTTCCCACCAGCAAGCTCAATGAGGAGCTGCAACACCTCGCCTTTCTTGACGAATAGACGGCTCTCGAGCCGAACTCCGGATTCGCTCACATCGATGACCTTACAGGCTGCCGAAAGCGCCCCACGCTGTAATCGACCGGGACGGCCCATATCGACACGCGAGTGTTTCCGCTTAAACCCCATGATCAAGTCTCCTGTGGCAGGAATCATAACAGGAGGAGGGACTGTGCCAAAGATATTTAGAGAAACCGCTAGAGTTTCCTGCCTACGAGAGCCCGCAGGTCCTCCATTCGCCGGCGATTGACACCAAGGTCGCTGTAGCCCGTGCGGGAAGCGGAGCGGAAGTGGACGGTCTTCGTGTCGTCGTCGAAGAGAAATTCGACATCGTCGACGAATCGGAGCAGCAGGGAAGTGAACTCATAATGAAGGTAGGACTCGTCTTCCTCAATGAGTTTGGTCCGAGAGAGTGAATTGATCACGGCCTTCAACGCCTCCTTCGCCTCAGCCCGCGGCTTTTTGTAGCGAAAGGGCGTGATCGCATGACCTTCATCAGTCGCCTGGGTTGACACACAGTTGGGGCTGTCAGGACAGGGAGAAAGGGTCCGTTCACTCATGGAGATGTCACTTTACATCCTTCCATAATGGCTCGCAACCGGGTGCCTCCCATCCGTCCCCCCCTGTACCCTGAACAAGATACCCACCACATCCCGATTCGTTTTGGAGTTCGTCGCCACGCAACGGTTTCTAGATCGGTGTCCAAACCGCCTAATAAGTCACTGTCGCCAGCCTCGGCTGTGCTTCCGTTTTGTTCACGACCGTCACCGCCACTCGTCCGATGATCCGCCCATCTTCGGTCTCCACATCGACACGCCAGTCGCCCGGATCAAGGCGCTGTTTGAGGCTGTAGGCTCGATATCCGCCCTCGCGCCCCCCTGAAATTCTGATGGGAATCCGGTCGGCATGCATGAAAGGCTTCGTGTCACTCAACCGATAGTGCCAGTGATGGTAGATAGTTGTGTTGAGATCAACCGGAGCGAATACCGCCGTAAAGCAATAGACCGGTTCATCCGATGGGAAGGTCGTGTCGGCACGTTTCCAAAATTGATACCACTCCTTCTCAAAGACTAACTCGAACTGGTCACCCGTCCGCTTGATCTCATGATAGATCCCGCCGAACTTGAGCGACAGCGGCACCGGCGGAATCCAATTCATGAAGTAGAATCCGACCAGCATCGCGATGAGCACGATAGCGGGAGCCATCACCGCGAGTGGTTGTCGTCCCGATGAATCCGGACTATGACGATAGACCAGTTGAACCAGATACAGCGTCACGCCCAAACTCAAAAGAGCGCCGAGCAAGAAGATCACCGCGTTCATAAAACCGGTGATGACCGGCACAAAGAAGGTGAAAAACGCGAAGCTCACTACCGCGTACAGACTGACCAGTATTCGAAGATTGGACAACCGATTGCGCAAAAACTCGTTGGTCACTAAGAGCGCGATGAGCACGGCAAAGAAGATCGCCGTCGTGGTGAACGTGGCGCTTTGGGAATAGAAAATTGCGTAGGCGCTGAAGAGGCCGCCGAGGAGGAACTGACTGGCCATTGGATAGTAGGGACGGCTTTCCCAGACCCATCGCGTAAATTTGGAGCCTGAGAGGAGAGCTTCGCGCTCAGGTGGAGATTCGATCCCCAGCCGCCCCGTCAAGACGATCAGACCGCCAAGGAGTACTAGGTATAGGAGCAGAACCAGATTATCCAGAAGCCGATCGATTCGCGACAGCGTCACGGTGTCGTAGCTCACACCGCAGAGAAAGAATACTGCCGGCATAAACGGCTTCGAGAGTACGGACTGAAGCTTGGTGAGGGGGCTCATCCCTCCACTCTGCGAAATCCCGTTCGATTGTTCAACGAAAACACTGAATTGTGCGGGAGCTTGCATCGCCTCGGGAACTGGATCCTGGGGTGCTCAACCGGCATTCCGGTCACACAAACGCAGGGAACGGCGCATACACGACCGGATGACCGATGACTCGTTCCAGCCACGGCGCCATGGCATCTTCCGGAAGCGGGGCTTGATTCAGGCGCGCTTCGATCTTGAACTGTCCGTTGGCACCGACAATCCCGATAATCGCCGACGCATCATCACGCTCAGGCAACAGAGTGTGGGTCTGAAATTCACAGAGCGTGGCATACAGGATACCATCAGGCTGGATCGCGGTCAGGATCTCAGGGAGATCGTCAAGCGGACAATGGACCGAACAGCGATAGGCGAATCGCGCTCCCGGTTCAATAGCCTGGAATTCCGCCAGTGCTGCTTCGGAAAATCCTGTGAGATAGGCCCGCACTCCTGCCGGCTCCGGGGCGAACGTCTCCGCAAGTTTGCTGGCCGGCACGAGAAACTCGAACGCATCCGTGGTGTTATATTCGAACTGGCAGGGACCAAAAGCGTCGGGCCACGAGCAAAAGAAGGGCACGGACGCATCGGACGATCGTAAGACCACCGCCTCCTTCTCGACATGAGTTTCAATTGGGAGATCCAAAACGGCAATAGCTTCCAGAAATGCCGCGCGACGCTCATCTAGCCAGCGCGCCCGTTCATCGTCACCACGCACCTCCCCAGGCGTGATCACCGTATGGGTCTGAAGCCGAATACGGATGAAGGCGTGAGCATGCCGAAACCCGATCCAGAACATGGCACGTTGATCATGAAGCCGCAAAACTTCTCGAATCCGCCACGGATGACTGATGGAGCAGTAGGTTCCGACATCTTGGTGCTGTTGATAGACCGTATGGTAGGCACCGGAGAGGAGGAAGAAATCACCTCTCCAGCGTTCCCGGATGTGGACGAGCGTGACATCTTCAGTCGCCCATGGATCAAGCTGATCGAACTGGTCCGGAGAGCCGACCGTCCATTCTTCGACGTAGCAGATCACGTCTTGAGCAGGGACAGCCGGCTTCAGCCCGAGCGCCGCAAGTCGATCACCTACCGCAAGAGCCTGACCAAAGCTCAGTGGCGTCGTCGTTTCCCACCGCCGCTCTCGCACGAATAACTTCCTTTACAGCGGCCACCCCACCAATTCACTGCTCCGGAACTGAGCGCAGAGCCTTGTCTTCAATTGTGGTATCACTGATCAGCCGCTCAATCCCATCTTTGAGCGTCGCGGACAACTGTTCCTGCACGTCGTCCTCGCTAAACCAAAAGACGGTCCGACTGCGGCCCCCCTCAATGTTACGAATCGTGGTACTTTGGTCCGCCTGATTCTTCGCGACCACCTTAAATCGGCTCTTGGTGTCGATCACGGTGGAAAAGACGCGGCTCTTCGCACTCGCGGCAAAATCCACCACCTGACCACTGATGACGATATCCGCGTCCGATACAGACCCTGGGGAAGCCACACGCACATCCCAGACTCGATCCTGCCACCCACGGGTTCGTAGCCGATCGGCAATACGCTGGGTGATCACACTGGCCAGCCGATCACCAGGCACATTGAAATACGTGGTGCCTCCCCAAAGGTGCGTGCGCAGGCCCACCCGGCTTTTGTCCGCCCGTCGATCGTCAAACGGTTCAACGACGATCTTTACCGGCTGGATGTCGGTCACCTGCACCATCGGTGGCTTTTCACGTAAGTCCAGTGCGCGGACCGTTCCAGTTCCTCGACAACCGGCCACCATGGTCACCACCACGATAGCGCAACCTAGAATCCCCAAAGGCGATGGCTTCACGGGCTCCTCCCTGTCAAAGGTCAACGATCAAGCGTGCTTAGTCTACCCAAGTTACGGTTCGGAGACAATCGCCATGGAACGCTTACGGGGTCACGATCGGAAGCATTGACCGGAAGGTGCCACAAGCCACCTGGGCCAACTGACCGGCTTGAATCCCCGGATCGTTAAACGGCACACAACGCACCACTTTCATAAAAGATCGTTCCGCCAGAACAGCCGCGATCTGCGCCTTGCGGTCATGGGTAATCGGCAACGTATAGCCCTCACCACGATTCCACTCCCACAAGGACGGTGCCAACGACAACTCCAGGGCATGTCCCGCGACTTGGTGAAATCTACCGAGAAGCTGTCGTTTGTATTGTGAAATACCAGCTCCTTCCAACAGCAGCGCGCAGGTGACATGATGCCCCCACCAGACAAGCGTGCGAAATGTAAACTTGTCGCCGCCGGCGAAGTGTTTGGGATAATCCAGATACTGATAGGGACAGTCCCCCAGGTGCTCGCCCTTGACCAGTTGATGGAGCGTTGGATCGAAGCCCGGAGGGGCAGCGAGCGAGAGGCCTGTGAGGTCCTGCTTCAAGGCATCGTGCGTTGCCTCAAGCTGGGCTCGTATTTTTGTCGTGATCACAGCCTTTCTTCGAAAGAGCTGTGCATCGGCTAACAGTGCAGTTTCATCATCGGTGAACAGCATTGGATGGGACATCCTGAGAGAGATGTGAAGGGGTGATGCCTTCTTCCCTCAGCTCCTGGCTATTTCTGCCTGGTTTCGAATGTCGCAACCGCCAAGTCGTACAGCCGTCGGCAGTCGGCGCAGCGCAGCCGCACCAGATCCTGAAAGACATCCATTTCACGCAGTGAAAGAGCGGCCGGATGCGACGAGACGCAGGCCTTGAGGTATTCTTCTGCAGGTGGCTCGTCTCGAACGTTGTCCTCTGCGGACGCCCCTTGCGTCGAAAGCCCATTCGACACGACAGTCGTCGTTGCCAAATAATGGGCCGACTTACACGAGCTGCAGGAGAGTACCACGACCTGCTCATCGGTCATTCGCTTGATGGTCACGCACAGAGGGTGGACCGACCAGCACTGCTGAAGAAAGGCTCCGCTGCGAATGACCTGCGCCATGATCATCCTAAAGAACGGTCTCGCAATCAACGCTGTCCTCAGCGACAGTCCGTTGATCACCGATTGGTCTCGTGGAAGAAATCAGCTTCGCTAGATACAGGCACACAGGTCTGACCGTCGAGCTAGGACTCAGGACACGGCAGTCACGGGAGGCTCATCCTTCGCCGAGGGAGACGAAACGACGCCTTCCTGGACCGAGCGACAGGTCTTGCACACCCGCGGCCGTGCCTTTAAGAAGGAGACCTTTCCACTCGCAAGGCAACTGTAGTGCACGAACTCGTCACAGACGGTACATCGGGACCAACCGCCTCGCAACATCGTCTTGTCCCGATAGAGATCCTCCCGGCACACACGACAGAGGCGGGGTTCAATCCCGAGCAGCATCGGTTCCCATTCACCACCGGCTTTTCTTATACTCATAGCGGGGGGAGTATAGCGGGACAACCGGCGGGAAAACAAGCGAAGGTGAGACGTTACTTGACTCTACTGCGTGGAACCCGCTCTCAAGATTTTCGCACTACTGATACATTAGCACGGCAAAGCAATAGAACTGGAGGCATCCCTGTTCTCCGGTTAAGCAACCAGCCGCGATGAGCACAGCGAACGTCTGATCGCATGAAGAGCGGGAACCTGTCTGGCATCGGCATTGCTTCAGATATCACCCAGTGGGTGAACAGGACGCCAAGGAGGAGCGCGATGCCTGAGCTGCTGCCATCTGAACAACTTCCCTTCGAGATTGACGACCGCATTGATCCGCGTCTGGTGACCGCGCATGCGGGCGTGCCGCTGGTGATCGAGCTATTTCGCCATGTCGGCGCGGCACAGGTCGTCAATGCCCAGGTCCGCCTCAAGCAGCGGCAGCGCGGGTTGACGCCCGCGCAATTGGTGGAGACGCTGATCGCGTTGTGGACAGCGGGCGGGGACCGCTGCCAGGACCTCAAGACGCTGCGAGCGGATGTCGCCTTGGCGACGTTGCTGGGCTACGAGTTGCCCGGGGCCACCACGATGCGGGACTTCCTGGAGGGATTCCATGTGGAGGAGCCCCCGTTGTGGCGCACCGGCGAGAAGACGGCCATCCCCGAGGAGTCGGCGCCCCTGGCGGGCCTCGGCGCGGCGAACCGACGTATCTTGGCCGCCGTCCAGCACCAGGCGCCGCAGCGCACGGCGACGCTGGATGTGGATGCCCCCATTCTGGAAGCGCACAAGCGCACGGCGGCGGTGACGTACGAGGGGACGCGCGGCTATCAACCGGTCATCGTCGTCTGGGCCGAACAGGACCTGGTCGTCCACGAGGAATTTCGGGATGGGAATGTTCCGGCGGGGTGCGGCAACGTGCGGGGTGTGGAGCGGGCCGTCGCGAGTCTGCCGCCCGGGGTCACGCAGATCTTCGTCCGGGGCGACAGTGCCCTGTATGAACAGGACCTGCTGGCGTGGTGTGAGGCGCCGGCGCGCGGGATCGGCTATGCGATCAGCGCGGATATGAGCCCGCCGTTGCGGGCCGAGATCGGGCGACTGCCGGAGCATGCCTGGCAGCCAGACCGCGACGAGCCCGACGTGATCCGCGAGTGGGCCGAGGTCCCGTATGTGCCCGACGATGGCGACCATCGGAAGGATCGGCCCTGTGTCCGCCGCTATCTGGCCGTGCGGGTCCGCAAGCGGCAGGGTGAGCTGTTTGCGGATGGCCGCACGGTGAAACACTTTGCGATCGTGACCAACCGGGAGGGGGATGGCCTCACGTTGATTCGCTGGCAGCGGGAGAACGCCGGCACCGTCGAACACACTCATCCTGTCCTGAAGAATGAGTTGGCGGCCACGGCTCTGCCGAGCGGAACGTTTGGCGCCAACGCCGCCTGGTTTCGGCTCAACGTGCTGACCGACAATCTGCTCAGCGCGGTGAAGCGCCTGGCCTTACCCGGAGATTTGTCGGAGGCCCGGCCGAAGCGGTTGCGCGTTCTGGTGTTCAATACGGTCGGGACCGTCAGTCATCATGCTCGGCGTACCCTGTTACGACTCACGACGGCTGCGCAGCAGGGCCTCTTGGCCCTCGCACGGAGCAAAATCTTGGCGCTCAGCCCTGCTTAGCCGGAGAATAGGGAGGCATAAGGACTCGCTCACGCCTCCAGTTTGACTCGTCTCCGATCCTTTGTTACTCTCCGCGCGGATCACCGGGCCTCAGTAGAAAAGACTATCTATATGGACATTGCCGAATATCTTGAACGGAAACGTATCGAGGTCGATCGCTTTCTTGACCTCGCAGCCCCGCCGGCTGCTCTACCACCAACGACGCTGCATGGGAGCCTGCGCTATAGCCTGATGGCGGGTGGGAAACGGGTTCGGCCGATTCTGACCATCGCAGCGGCGGAAGCTCTGGGGCATACGCCTCCCGGCCTCATGGCAGTCGCCTGCTCGCTGGAGCTCATCCACACCTATTCGCTCATCCACGACGATCTCCCATCGATGGATAACGATGACTTTCGCCGTGGAAAACCCACAAACCATAAAGTCTATGGCGAAGCCATGGCGATTCTCGCAGGGGATGCACTCCTGACGATGGCCTTCGATCTCATCAGCAGGCCGGATCTTATGAAAGGCTGCGATCCGGTACGGCAGGTCCGCATTATTCAAGAGTTGGCCTTTGGATCCGGCAACATGGGCATGGTGGGTGGGCAGGTCTTCGACATCCAAGCTGAAAACCAGGACATTGACCTCCCGACCCTTCAGAACATTCATAAGCACAAGACCGGTATGCTCATTCGCGCCGCCGTGCGAATGGGCGCGATTGCCGCCGGAGCTAGTGATCGTCAACTTGATGACATGACCGGCTATGCCGAAGACATCGGGTTGGCATTTCAGATTGCCGATGACGTGCTGAACGTGACGGGGACACGAGAGGAGCTTGGCAAGAACCCCAACACCGACGCCGAGCGTGGGAAGAAGACCTACCCAACGTTCTACGGCGTCGACGGAGCCAAACAATTGGCTGATGACTGTGTGACCCGTGCGATCAGCCGTCTCGCGTCCTTTGGTTCCTCTGCTGATCCCTTGCGCGCCATCGCACGGTATATTACCGCTCGCAAAAACTAAGAGCTGATAGTATATGGCTTATGGCACGATCATGAGATTCGGATTTTCTGCCATCAGCTATACGCCATTCGCCATTCGCTCCCCCCGATGAAAGCCCTCGTAACAGGAGCAACGGGATTTGTCGGCGCCGCGGTTGTTCGCGCCCTTCTTAACACAGGGATGGACGTTCGGGTGATAACCCGTCCCGGAAGCGATCCGAGCAATCTCCGGTCGTTGAAGGTCGAACAGGTCCTCGGCGATCTCCGTGATAAAGCCTCGCTGCGCGAGGCCCTCACGGGTTGCCGTCACCTCTACCACGTTGCCGCACATTATGCCTTGTGGGCCAAAGATCCATCGATCTTTTATGACATTAACGTGGTCGGCACCAGAAATTTATTGGAGGCCGCGCGTGAGGTTGGGATTGAACGTACGGTCTATTGCAGTACCATCGGTGCAATCGGCTTGCCTCCTGGTGGAGGGCTCGGAACAGAGGAGACACCGGTGTCCCTAGAACAAATGGCCGGCCACTATAAGCGCTCGAAGTATCTGGCCGAACAGGAAGTGCACAAGCTCGCCGCAGAGGGATTACCCGTCGTCATCGTCAACCCGAGCGCTCCGGTTGGCGAGCGCGACGTGAAACCGACCCCGACCGGCCAAATCATCGTGGATTTCATGAAGGGCCGCATGCCGGCATACATTGAAACCGGCATGAACATTATCGATGTCGACGACGTCGCCACCGGTCATCTGCTGGCAATGGCGAAAGGCCGCCAGGGTGAACGCTATATTCTCGGCTCGGCCAATCTGTTGCTTCGCGAGGTATTTGAGATCCTGAGCAAATTGACCGGCGTGAAAGCCCCAGCTCTGAAATTACCGCGAGGCGTCGTCCTTCCCCTCGCCTATCTCAATCACTGGTTCGCCAACCTGACCGGGCTGCCCCCAAGAATTCCGCTGGAAGGTGTAAAGATGGCCAAGTACAAGATGCACTACGATTGTAGCAAGGCTGTTCGAGAACTCGGGCTCCCGCAGAATCCACCAGAGATCGCACTCGAGAAGGCGGTGCGGTGGTTCAAGACTCACGGGTACGCCTAACGCGAGTGCATACACCCTGTTCATGGAAGCTGTCACACTCTTTTTCAAGACTATTGTTCTCCGCCCCTATGTGTTTCTGTTTCTGGCCGCGTTCCTCTTCTCTGCCATCAAGCTGATCGGCTGGCCTAGAACATGGCGTTTCTGGCTCACCACCTGGATTACGGCATTCATCTGCGAGTTCTCCTCCACGAGAACCGGTATCCCTTTCGGCTGGTACTTCTATAATGGTTCGACGGTCGGTCAGGAGCTCTATGTTTTTGACGTGCCGTTTATGGATTCCCTCTCGTTCAGCTTTCTCCTTTTCGCTTCCTACTCCGTGGCCCTCGGGCTCCTGCTTCCAGTTGACCCGTCTTCGACCAGCGCCAGGCTCTTTCCAAGGCCATTACGGTTCGACCTGGCTGCCCGAACCAGCTGGGCAGTCTACGGCATGACCGCGTTTCTGTTCGCCTTTATCGATATGGTGATTGACCCTGTGGCCCTGCGCGGCGACCGTTGGTTTTTGGGCAAGATCTATTACTATCCCGATCCAGGCTGGCATTTCGGAGTCCCGATGGCCAACTATGTCGGCTGGGCCGTGGTCGGGCTGATTGCCCTTGCCCTGTATTTCTTGATTGATCGTCGCCTTGCTCCCCTCTCACTTGCGCAACCGATCACCCCACGGCTTCTGTTCGGCATCGGACTCTACTACGGAGTGTTGGCCTTTAACCTCGCGATGACCTTCTGGATCGGTGAATGGTTCATGGCTGTATGCGGCCTGCTGATGCACCTCCCCTTGATCGTCTTCCTCATCGTCCGCCTCGTTGGTTCATCACGGTTCTACCCAGCCACCTGAGGGAGTGGTATTCGCCAGGAGGAATTTGTATAGTGGAGGGTGCATGTGTTCTGGTCTTGCTCACAGGAGTGAGCTGCACTTCGAATTGCCGGAACGATGAAGACACTCCACTTTACCGGATTGGGTTATGTTTCTGAGCATCGATCGACTGACAAGATCCAGTGTTGGATTGCTGGTGCTGGTGGGCTCCTTTACCGCTGGCCCGACCCAGGCAGCGGATGTCGTGCATGTACTCGGTACCGTCACGGCTATCGACGCCACTCATGTGGAAGTCAAAACGGCTAAAGGGCAGATCGTCTCGGTGTTGCTTAATACGCAGGTGCAATTCAAGAATAAGCTCAACGCCAAATCGGCCGACCCCCCAGAGGTTGGTGATCGAGTCATTATTGAAGCGACAAAAGAGAAGCAGAAGGTGCTGGCAACAATCGTCCACTATTCACCGATGAGAAACCCTTCTACCCCTCGGTAGCCGATGCCTGGCATTCGTTTTTCTCGCGCGGTTCACGAATCACCATTCCACGGTGGAATGCGGCGCGCGCTCATACGCGTGTTCATCACCGGTATTGCGGTGTTCCTGGCGATCGCGATGGTTCCAGGACTGGAGGCGGACAGTCTTACGGCCGGTGTGGCGGCAGTCTTGGTCCTGACCTTCTTGAACGTGATCCTTCGTCCAGTGCTCTTTCTTCTCACCCTGCCATTGATCGTCTTTACCCTTGGACTCTTTCTCCTGGTATTGAATGCACTGTTATTGGAATTCACGGCGTTTCTGGTCAAAGGGTTCACGGTCTCCGGATTCTGGTCGGCTGTCGGAGGTGCCTTGGTCATCAGTCTGGTGACGACCGTCCTCAACAGCTGGACCGTCGACCGCCAAGTCCATTTGGAAGTCCAGGAGGAACAGCGCCGCCCTCCCAAGATTATCAATCCTGATTGATGACTACCGATACTCCGCTTCCTGGTTCCGCCGCGCCCTTCGAAAAGGGAAGACGGTGAATACATCACTCTGTCGCCGCAACTACCAACCGATTACCGCACGCTTTTCTACGTAGGCCCATTCCTTCACTTTCTACACTTTAGTACGGAGGTGTTCCCCTTACTCATAGGTGCCCCCTGTATGTTGCAACATTGAACACGCTTCATACTGTGGGAAGCCCAGCCTTTTGTCCATGAGACAATTCCCTGCCACGCGATGGTACGGCCTTTGCTCCCACGAGTCAGCGCATTCACCATCACACGGAGGGTTACATGGAGCCGACGCTGCTGGGTAGACAGTCACGGAGAAATGGCCACGTACGTTCTTGCTCATCGTTCCGATCATTCCCCTTGGTCCTTAGTCTAGGCGCGATGATTTTGGGCATGTCCGACGTCGGAATCTGCGCCTCGCCGCAGTCCGAAACACCACTCCTTCTCGAAGCCCCGAGCGACATTCCTCCTGCCATTGCCCAAGCCTTTCCGTCACCTCAGATGGCTAAGCGATGGGTGCGAAAGCATCGAACCATGGCCCTCAACCCGGTAGCACTTGATGCCTTACACTCCTCTCGCAAAGAAAATAAGGCCACCGTCACACTGGACCTCTTCGATATCGGAACTCGCACGCTCGAGATCGACGAGCCACTGGTTCATCACAACAAGGCAAAGGTCTGGCGTGGACGGCTGCGAGGTGACCAGAACAGCGATGTCACCTTGGCTGTGCGTGGCAAGAAAATGGCTGGGACGATCGCCACGGGCGACCGACTCTACAAAATCGAGCCGACTGAAGACAACCGTCATCGCCTCGTTGAAATTGACGACGACGCCATGCGTCCGGATCACCATCCACTCGTGGTACCCGACGATGGAACTCCTGCAGAGCCGCCGGCTCCAGAACCTGAACTCCAGCAGCCCGATGCCGGTGTGGCCACCACAACTGATAGCGTGACCACTGCTGCAGCGACAAGCACGAACACCATCGTTGATCTGCTCGTCGTCTACACGTCCACGGCGCGCGCGAAGCAGGGCGGACAGGCCGCCATGAACGCGTTGATCGCGCTGGGCGTTGATCTGGCCAATCAATCCTATGGCAATAGCGGGATCGCCATGCGACTCCGGCTGGTCCGGGCTGCCGAAGTCGCCTATACGGAAACGGGCAACATCAGCACGGATCTCTCGCGTTTACAGAGAACAAGCGATGGATTCATGGATTCCGTTCATCAACTGCGCAATCAGTATAAGGCCGATCTGGTCGCATTGATCGTGGATAATGGGGGCGCCTATTGCGGCATCGCCTATGTCATGGCGAACGGCCCGAGGGCCAGCTTCGCCAATTACGCCTTCAGCGTGACGGACCGTGACTGTGTGGCAAACAACACCCTCACGCACGAATTGGGTCACAACATGGGGAATGCGCACGACCGCGCGAGCGGCGGTACGGGTGTTTTTGCTTACTCCTATGGGTATCGAGACACGGTCGCCAAATTTCGGACCATCATGGCGTACCCCTGCCCCACGGTGTCCTGCCCTCGCGTGAAGTATTTCTCGAATCCAAAGATTGTGATCAACGGCCGGCCGGCCGGGATCGATCATCGAATCAATCCCACGAACTCAGCAGACAATGCCCGCTCTATGAATGAGGTCCGTAATGTCGTTGCAGCATGGCGCACGGGTACCACAACCTCCACCGCCACGTCTGCCGATCCTTCGAAAACCTCTCGCTCCAACTCGAGGGGAGATGCTCTCGATGATGTCGACGAATCGGATGACGATTTAGACGACGATTTTCCAGACGAGGTTCCTTCAGATTCTCACGGGAAATCGCGTGGAAAGATGCGTACGCCTTTCCCTTGATCGGTAACATGCCGGGAGGACCGGACCCAGGTCCTCCCGGTCACACTCGCGCTGAGTCGCTCAGGTTGACTATGGTAGAGTGAACGAACAAGACTATGATTCCTGGAGATCATCTGTGCCCCACCAATTTCGATATCTTCTTCTCATTGTGATGCTGTGTGGCGTGCCGAATTCTATCGCGTTCAGCGAAGAGCCCGCTTCGCCAAAGAGCCTGTGGCAAACCGTTGAGACTCCTTCTTCCAATCAACGGCCGGTGCCGCGGAAGCCTTGGATGATTCGCGATCGAGAGGTTGCGCTTAACCTTCCGCTCCTTCAACGTCTCAAGGATGCGGGATCCAGACCTCTTCCCAGAATCAGCGTGGAACTGTTCGACAAAGCCAATCCCGAGCTTGAGGTCTCCTCCAAGGTCTCTCGGATCAATGACACGAGCGTCATCCGCGGGACCTTCAAGCCTCCCGTTGACGGCGACTTCACATTTGTGATCACCGGCAACCTCTTGATTGGAACCATTCAGATAGGCGACCGTATCTACAAGACCGACCACATCGGTAACGGTAGACTGCGGCTAGTCGAGCTGGATCCCGATAAAATGCCGAAAGACTGATGCTCATGGTATTCTCGGCAAGAGACGGATATCACTGGCTCGTATTGGCTCAATCGCAGAAGTCGCATCTTCGGTAGAACTCAGCCTCCAAGAGATCATGCGATGTACCTGGTCTCTGGAGTAGCTATTCACAACCGATCCGGCTACAATACGCTCGGTTTGTATTGGAACCTATGACCACGTCGACTGCTCAAGCCAAACCAGCTCCTGAAACCCTGCTTCAACGGACGTTGAATGCCGCGTTGAACGACATCGGATCCGATTCGGTCCTGGCGGCAATCTTCCATCAAGAGAACGGCCCCCTCATCGAGCATGCGTCGCGCGGCTTCACCCCAAGGGACGTTCAAGCTGTTCTCCGCACCCTGTCGAACCATCGGGCTGCTGTCCTGGCGACGACCGCGCAAGACCAAGAAGGCGGACGCACGATTCGCTTACGGTTGATTACCCCTGGAGCGAAGTCGCTGCTCGCTGTTCCACTTCGTCACCTCAATCGTGTGTACGGTTGCTTGGTCATTGGGCGGAAGGAAAGTGCGGCCTTCTCGAAGAAAGAGAAGTCGCAGCTCGAGCAGATGTGCGAAGGCATGACCAAGGCGCTGGACCGAGAACGACTCTTCAATACGCACGTCGTGTTGAGCCGTTCTTATGTCTCTCAGGAACCGAGCGCTCAACAGCCAGCCGGTGCAGAACTCTATCCACCGGTCACGAAACATTCCTCACCCGAGCTCCAGGGGAAAATCGAAGCGGTCTTGTCCGAAGCACACCAATATGTCGCCTATGATCGGGCCTGGGCCTGCTACTACGATCCGCTGGCGGGAAATGTCGAGGTATTGGGCCTCGTCGGTGACCTGAAAGGGGAACAGAAAGACACGAAGAAGGAACTAAAGCCCGGGCAGCGGCTCACTCTGGATAGTTCAGCCGCAGGCTGGGCGGTGCGCCATCGCAAGCCGCGCGTGGATCACGACCTGGCTAGCACGCAAGGTCGTTTTGTTGACCATAAACATCTCTTTAGGGACCGCTTTCAGTCCTCACTCGTCACTCCCTTCTTCGTCAAGGGTCAAGTCGGAGGGACGATTACGCTGGGGGCGAAGGATGCAGACCGCTATCAAACCACCGATGCTCGTACCCTGGAACCTGTCATTCTCAAACTTGCTGAGCTGCTCCAAGCACCTGCACACCAGACTTCAGTCCCGAATATAGCGACTGAACCTGGAGATCCTGACCTGTCCCGTTCAGCAACTGGTCCTTCTGAGCCTGTGATTCGTAAGCAGGAACGCCAGGCCGCCATCAGCGAGTTCAGCGCCTTTTTAGCAACGGAAATCCGTGAACCACTCGCCTCGATTCGATCCCAACTGGAAGAAGTGACCGGCGAAGGGATTCTCGACTTTGATCCTCAGACACGTGTTGAGAATGCCATGCGAGACTTGATCCGGATCGAGGCGATTCTCAATGAAATCCTCGACTTCGCCAAGCCACTCGAACTCCACCGCCATCTCTGCCGGATTCCCGAAGTACTCGAGAGTGCGCTGGTCGTTGTGGGAACCGATCTTGAGGCGACTCGCATTCAAGTCACCAAGGACTATGCCAATATCCTTGCACCGGTGAGAGGCGATGAAGCCAAGCTCCAACAGACGTTCCTCAGCATTTTCCGGAACGCCTCCGAGGCGATGTCTCCTGGCGGCCATCTTCACATCCAAGTCACACAGCATCGCGCTGGGCGGGGGCTTGAAGTACAGATTTTGATCAAGAATGACGGCGTGCCGATCCCAGCCGAACTCGTCGACAAAGTCTTCGAGCCTTTTTTCACCACAAAACGTTCAGGTATTGGACTGGGCCTCCCCAGCGTGAAGAAGATCGTCGAAGAACACGGCGGAACGATCGCGATCAGCAGCGCGGTCGGTGAAGGCACGAGCGTCACGATTCGTCTTCCCGGCGTCAGCCGAGGACCGACGTTTCGTCATCGTGGCCGCAGTCCACGTCACCCTCGACGTCCAACCTGACCAAGCGATTTTCCTCGAACCTCAATCATTCCTCATGGAATCGCTCATCAGGCATCCTCTCTGTCAAGGCGGTTATGAGAGTCACGGCTTGCTCGGTTTGACAGGAATGTCGGCCATCGTTATGATTCTGCCCGCGTGCGAGGGCCTTGGCATGGACAACCTAAAATTGATATGGTCATCTATCCTTCTTTTTTAAAGGGAGAACAGGCATGAAACTTCTTACCGGTGCAGTTGCGACAGCCTCCTCTATCCTGCTTGCGTGCTCCGTCGCGTCGGCGAACCCGGCGCTTCTCCCCAAACATGAGGGCTACCCGATGCAGAACACGGGCAGTCCGGTTACCGGCCAGCCGACGGCAAACGATCCGGGCCAGTCGAATGCTGGTGGGGAAAACTCTCTGCTAAAAGCAGCAGGCTTTGATGATCACCACAGCAAGCAAGACCTCGTGAAGACCGACAATGCACGTATCACCAAAGAACAGGGTGCCGGTCGGCTTCCGAACGTACAGGGACCGGACATCAAGATTGCTCCTCCGGTGACCTCAGCGACCAAAATCTCCGGCGATCGCAAGATCGACTGATTGCTCATTGATCCGCGGGGGAAGCCTTGTAGAACACAAGGTTTCCCCCGTTTGTGCTTTCAGAATCCGCTCCACCGGCCAGACTGCTCGCCTGCTTAGGCCCCTTGTATCAATCGAAACCGCCAAGGTTTTTTTGCCCAGGCCCCCGCATAGTCGACGCCGATTCGAGGAAATGTCCCAACCTGCTTTCTGGAAACCCTGGAACCTCGGTCTTCAAACCAGAGAGATTGGCCTTGTGTCAAATCGAGTCGATGTAAGGATCGGTCAATCTCCAGTGCTCGACAAAGCTTCCCTGGCCCATCGATCAACCGGCCATCGACTTCAATCGCTCGAACTAGCACGGCAGCAGGAACCTCCAATCGCTCCGTCACCACGTTCAACATGTCGTACATGCCGTAGATCAGGTAGACATAGGCCATCCCTGGTGGACCGAACAACACCTCTGTTCGTGCAGTCCTCCCTTTCGAAGCATGACAGGCTTTGTCTTCAGCACCGATGTACGCTTCCACTTCGATGATTTTTCCGGCAATTGTTCCCTTCCCATTCTCGCGTATCAAATACTTGCCGACCAGAGAGCGAGCCACGACAAGTGTGGGACGATTAAAATAGGATTGTGGAAGGATTCCTTGCTTCTGCCTGTCCATCGACTGCTCAACACGATTTTCCAAAAGACCGCAGGGCGGCGAAGACCGGATCCGCACTTTACCATGTCCATCGTGTGTCTGAGTAACCGAGGACACCGGTGGGAGTCGGGCTCCGCAGCCGATCAAAAATACCAGGCGAGACCCCCCAAGAACGTCCTCGGGTTACCGGGCACGAAATGAATGTCGTTGATTGCCGCCGGTTCATTCCTCAGCCTGGACTCGAACGCAAAGATAGCCTGTTCCCACTCAGTATTAAACAGATTTTGAACATACAGAAAGACTTCCATCCGGCCGTGAGGGAGCCGCATCGGAATGAGATACCGTTCGGACAGATCAAAGGTGATCCACGACGGAGCCTTGATGCTGCGATCCTCGATGAGAGGGCGAACTCCCATGTAGGTGGCCTGGAGTTGCGAGGTCAGCCCTTCCGGCCATTTCAGAATAGCGGCCCCGTAAGCGATGTATTCCGGCGCCAATGGAATCGCGTCGCCGTTACGGAACTCCGCGTGTGTCCAAGCGAAACTGCCGTTGACGTAGAGGGGTCCCCATACCTGACCGCGGGCGGCGACTTCCACACCTTGGCGCCTGGTTGCACCGCGAATCTCCGTGGTGCCTTCATCACCGACGAACACAAGTTCTGACTTAATATCCATGCGCCAAAGAGTGGCGAGTAACTCGAGCCGATCCGGTCCCCAGGGCCTGGACCGTACCCCAATTTCATAATTGATGGAACGAGAGAGCGGAGCCGACCCCGGCCTGACGGCGGACCGCGCGTCGTTGCTGTGGAAACCTTCGCCGTAGTTGATGAAGAACTCCGTCCCCGCCCATGGACCCAAAATCATGTTCATTTTGGGAAGGACGATACCGGAGTGTGTCTGTCCAGCCGATTGCTCCGGGCATGTGGCGCAGCGGTTATTCACGTCGAAAGTGAACACCTCGCCTCGTACGCCGCCGTTAAACCTCAGCCACGGCAGCGGCTGCACCTCGGCTTTCACAAACTGTGCGTAGGAGGCTGAGAAGGCATCGCTATCGATCGTCGTGCCGGTTAGTTGTTTTCGTAACTGCGTGCCCAGTTTTGCATGCACGTCGTCTACCCTTGTCTGAAATCCCACGGTCCCGATGCTGGGCATGCCGAGAATATCTCCTCGTTGTTTGAATCCGAGCTCGCCACCATAGATCGCCCGGCGATCAAATTGCGCAAAACCGTCACCGTTGATCGGGTCGGTGAGAAAGAACGTGAAATTCGTGAACAAATCCAGCCGGTAATATTGGCCATACGCCTTCATGTAGAACTGACCACCTGAAGTTGTGTCGTAGTGGTAGTCCAATTGGCCGGTCGTACGCAATGTGTTGCCGCCTTCATACGGATCGATCGCGCCAAAACGGTTCAGCGACCCGTCCGTCACCGCGCGCAATGGGATCTCCCCCGAGCCGTCCCATTTTGAATAGAGAAAGGTGCCTGTTATGCTGAGTTCATCCCGCCCCGTCACATAGGTCGTGATTTTCCCCAACACATTGCTACGAATATACTGGTTGTCATTCAGATATGGACCATTGGTATAGTAGCCTTCGGCAGCGAACAAGCTCCGCACCCGCTCTTTGGTCGGAGAAAACATCAACATGTATCGCTGTGTGCTGAACTCTCCACCGGCGGCTTGCACGATCCCTTCCTTGACCGCCTGGCGCGTCCGAAAATTTATCGCCCCAGCCGTTGCGAAGTCTCCATACTCCGGCAGATAGGCCCCTTTATTGACTTCGAGACCTTCGATCGTCTCGGGGATGATGAAGTTCAAATCAGCATAGCCTTGTCCGTGCGCATGGGAGCGAAGATTGATCGGCATCCCGTCGAGGAAGAACGCGACATCCGTGCCGTGGTCGGCATCGAACCCCCGAAGAAAATATTGGTCGGCCTTCCCCGCCCCGCCGGAATGCTCCACGGCAAGCATGCCGGGGATCAATCGGAGAATCTGGGCTGGTCTACCCTGAGGCTGTAGCACAATTTCTTTGTCAGGGATGAACTGTTGCGAAGAGGCTGCCACCGGCTTTTCACCGACGACGGACACTTCCGGGACCTCGATTTCCAGTTCATCAGGATCATGGGCCATGCCGTCGGCATCCCAACAGAGAGCCACCATCAAACACGCAAGATAGGGCGCCAATGGCACTCGATCACTTAAGATTCGTCTCATCTAACGCAACGTTTTTCCCGTCGTCGTCATGGTCAGTTTTCCGTGCTTCACACCCTTGACCGATACCAGTGCATCCGCCACCTTCTTGATATCTCTTCCCCTGCCTTTCACCACCAACACTTCAAGGCAATGGTTATGGTCGAGATGCACATGCATACCGGACAGAATTTGCCCTGCGTGCGCATGTTGGATATCGGTCAACTTTCCGGTTAAGTCGCGCACATGGTGGTCGTACACGAACGTGATCGTGCCGACCGTCTCCTTATTCTCATCCCATTCTTCTCCCACCAGATTGTCCCGAATCAGATCACGCAGCGCCTCTGAACGGTTCGTGTACCGCTTCCGCCTGATGTGACGGTCGAACTCCGCCAACAGTCGCCGATCCAACGACACGCCAAATCGAACCAGATCATCCATAAGGCCTCCTGACATCAGTAGCACCAATTATCTTTTCGTAGCACGACCGAGCCGAGGCGGCAACCGCAAACTCTGATCCTGTTTGCCTTACGAAATGATCTGTCTGTTCAGATTCAGGAAAGAACGGTCGGGGTACCAGGGGATTCGCTGGCGTTAAACCTTCCGCTGGGGAGAAGAGATCACGGGCAGTAAACCTCAGCCGTCGGACGACTTGCGATGATCGCCAGCGCGCTCGTCTGATTCACCGAACGGGCCTTCGGGCTTGAGCTTCTCCCCCTATAGCCGAGTGCGCATACTAGAGGCGCCGTGTGTACAGCTGCGCGAAGGAGGCCGCCATGGGAATAGCAGAGGCTGCGAATCTGCAATCCGCAGACGTCAGGACGAAGTCTTTGATTCCTTTGACCCACCCTCTTCAGGCAAGTCATCTCGTGTGAATGCTGCGTCTCCGAACATTCTCAGATCGTTCAGCATGGCCAAGAATTCATCACTTCCAACATACTTCTCAACATTTGCACTACGTGCTTCATCGCTTTTCTGTGCCTGGCGAGGGGATATGCCTGATTGCAGTTCTGCAACGAGCCGAGCTCGCGCATTTATGTAATCGAAGAGACCTCTATTGATCGTGTACTTGCGTGGCTCGATTTGGCCAGTCCTGAGATGGACCCTGGACCCTTGCCAATGGTTCGGGCGATCTTGACGGATAAATCCCAAAATGACGAACCGACCGAGCTTCGAGTACACGAAGCTAGCAGATTCACTCCCTAATATGTCGAAATCCGTAGTGCGCATGAGATAACGATTGAGATTTGGAGAGAGAGCCTGGCCGGAGGTAATCGATTCTATAGCATCAAATGGCAATAAGTGCTGCCGAAAGGATCCAGGGTGTGGCCGTTGACCTAGCAAAAACGCCTTCCACGTAGCCTCGGCCTCGGTAACCCGTGAAGCCGCGTCAGGCCCAAGGCTGTTTAGAGAAGCTTCTTCTTTGTAAAATTGCAAGACCCGCCAAGATACTGAAACACAAAAGCGCAGGAGCCAGTTGCCATAGATGATCCGACTTGAACTGCCATTAGAGTACGGATAAAAAACCTTGTTGGCAAAATCGGTTTCCGCACGGCTGAACAATTCCTCACAGTTCGCGCATAACCAATAACGCTTCAGCCCATCCTGAACTCTCCGGTTGGGAGTCATGCCTAGACGAAGATAGCCTCCAGCCGAACTCTCACGCATCCACCGAAACACGAACGCAGGCAAAATGTGACTATGCTGTGGAGTCGCTTCGCCGTTACAGAGTCGGCACAGGCTTTCCGACATCATGCCCTCCAAAGGTTTTGAATGCGACTGTATCACGTCTTCACTGTGGCTAAACTGTGGCAGAACTATCGTGTCCGATGTGGTTTCATCGGTTCTTCGTCTGCCTCTGGTTCCTCTGTAAGTAATTGAGATTGAAACGATGAGGTACTATCAGGCACTATGGTCTTTGGATCTGTGGGGGCTTCAAATCTCGCAGCCTCTGCCTCTCTACCAAGGAACCATCTCTTTCTCTACTCCTTTTGAATCGAGATGTATATGACGTTGCCCTGGCGGTTGACGAGCAGGAGGGCGAGGTCGGTGGGTCTTAGAGGAGCAGAGCTACGCCCCGTTCCGATGACGAAAAGGTTTGTACCAAGAGCGCAGGTTCTGTATCTTGAGAAGCACTAGAGACTTCACCGCACCCTTTTGGGTGGAGGCAGGGTGACGTCCAAGGTTATCCGTCGGATACCTCGCAGCTCACCGGTCGGTTCGTAGACAACGATGGGCTCCGTCTTTCACCCAATCATCTTGAACCAGGCATCGCCAGCGTGCACGCAGGCCTAACCCTCTCGATCGCTCTCATGGCGGGGGTCCTGGCGCAGTCGCTCGCCCGCCATCTGAATATCCCGAGCACCGTGCTCTTGCTTCCTCTCGGCGCCGCGTTGGGCCCTGAATGGCTCAATTGGGTTCACCCTGAATCCATGGGCCGCGGACTCTTCGACCTGGTCGATTTTGCGATCGCCGTCATTCTGTTCGAAGGAGGACTGAATCTCCAGTGGTCGCGTCTTCGTCGACAAGAAGCGCCCATTCGGCAACTCGTCACCTGGGGCGCCGTGCTGACATTGATCGGCGCCACCCTCGTGGCCCATTTTATTCTTGACTGGTCGCTTGGGCATTCGCTTCTCTTCGGGAGTCTGGTCGTGGTCACCGGGCCGACGGTCGTCGCTCCGCTGGTCCGGAACATGCGCTTACGCCCTCACATGCGGACCATCATCGAGGCGGAGGGCGTATTGATCGACCCGATCGGCGCGGTCCTGGCGATTCTCGTCTTGAACTTTGTGTTGTCGCCGGCGGCCGAGACGCTGACGAGTGAACTGCATCTGTTGGCCATGCGGCTGGGATTCGGCATCGTCGCCGGCATCATCGGTGGGTTCCTTATTGGTGGGCTCCTCCGCTGGCCGGGCCTTATTCCTCATGGCTACACGAATATTTTCACCCTCGCCTTGACGTACGGGCTGTTTCAGCTCTCCGATCAGGTGATCCCTCAGAGCGGCATCCTCGCCGTTACCGTCGCCGGCATTCTGGTCGGAAATCTCGGGACTCTGGTCGATCGTGACCTACGAGATTTCAAAGATCAAATGACCATCATGTTAGTCGGCCTGTTGTTTATCTTGTTGGTGGCTGACATTCGATGGGACGACATCTTGGAGCTCGGGCCGGCCGCCTGGTGGGCCGTGGCTGCGCTGATCTTTCTGGTGCGTCCCGCGAGCGTGTTCTTATCGACGATCGGCACTGAACTCCCCGTGAAGGAGCGTCTGTTTCTTGCCTGGGTCGCTCCTCGGGGCATTGTCGCCGCTGCGATCGCGTCGTTGACCGCCGAGGCGATGCGACAAAAACAACTCGAAGGGGGCGATGCCCTTCGAGCGATGGTCTTTATGACCATCGGGATCACCGTGCTGCATGCGAGCCTCTTCGCTCGCCCCATGGCTCAACTCCTTCAACTTCGACTTCCCAAGCGGGAAACCGTGGCGATTCTTGGAGTCCGCGAGCTGAGTTTGGCCATGGCGGCAGAACTCAAGAAGGGCGGGACGCCCGTGGTGTTCATCGACTCCGAGCCGAGGCATTGTCGCCTCGCCGAAGATGCAGGACTCCCGGTCATTTTTGGAGACGCCCTGGAGGAACGGATCATGATGCGCGCTCGATTTGACAGTGTCGAGACGGTGGTTGGACTAACGGACAACGACCACCTGAACAGCCGATTCATCGCCCTTGCACGCACGCTCTTCAAAGTTCCCAAGGCCTATGTGGCTGTAGAAAGTTTAGATGGACAGGCAGTCCCATCGCATGTCCGCCAGGCCGACGCCGAAGTGCTCTTCGAAGGTCCCCACGATATCGAACGATGGAACGTCCGCTTTCGGCAAGGGGCGGTGGAAATAATCGACGTGATCTTTACGGAACCGCCGAACCAGAGCGAGACAGCCGATGATGGCGAGCCCGTTGAACCGAAGCGTATCGCAGGACAATTCGGCGAACTCTGTCTCTTCTTGACGATTCGAAATGGAAAACGGGCGCTCCCAATGCGAATGGGATATGTCCCCAAGAAAGGCGATCAAGCCTCTGTCGCGATACACACGTATGAAAATAAGAAAGCGTTGGACCTGTTGGGTCAACAGGGTTGGATCCCCAAACCGTCCGAAGATTCTCCGCCAGCTACCGCCAAGTAGCCATCTTGTTACTCCCCCTGAATCGGAATGTACATCACATTCCCCTGGCGATTGACGAGGAGGAGGGCAAGGTCGGCGGGTTTGAGTGGATCGGCGAGGCGCTGAAGAGTTGAGAAATTAGGCACGTATTGTCGGTTGAGTTCCAGCACGACATCACCCGGCTGCAAGCCGGACGCTTCGGCGAGGCTGCCTTCCTCGATATCCGTCACGACCACGCCGTTATTCACCGGTAAATCCATCTGCCGAGCCAACGGAGGTGTCACATCGTCGAAGACCACACCGGCGAGAGGATGGACGGTGGACGCCGTCGAGGCAGTCTGCGTCTTCTTCGTCCGCTCCCTCGGGGCTTCCTGAATGATCAGTTCCGCCTGATACACTTTCCCTTCTCTGATGAGATCCAGGCGGTGTTTGCTCCCGATCGACGACTGCGCTACCAGGTTCCGGAGATGGCCGCTATCCATCACGTCGCCCCCATCGAACCGCACCACGACATCGCCCCGCTTGAGACCGGCTCGTTCGGCTGAGCCCTTCGATTGCACATCCGTCACAATCGCACCCTTCACGTCCGGCAAGTGAAAAATCTTCCCCAAGGGAGGGCTGACATCTTGCGTGTAGGCACCGAGAAATCCTCGGACGACACGGCCCGTCTTGATCAGACTCTGCATCGCAGCGCGGGCCATATTGCTGGGGATCGCAAATCCGACCCCCACACTGCCTCCGGTCGGACTCGCAATCGCCGTATTGATCCCAACCAGCTCGCCATGAATGTTGACGAGCGCTCCGCCTGAATTCCCGGGATTGATCGGCGCATCCGTCTGGATAAAGTCTTCAAAATCCGCTACGCCGACATCCGCACGACCGACTGCACTCACAATGCCGAACGTGACCGTGCGGCTCAGCCCCAGCGGGTTGCCGATGGCCAGGACAAAATCCCCGACATCCAGTTGGCTCGAATCACCCCAGGCCACGGTGGGAAGCTTCGTCGCCTGAATCTTCACGACGGCGACGTCGGTCTTGGGATCCGTGGCGACCACTCTTCCCTTGTACTGGCGTCGGTCCGCCAGGACCACCTCCACATCGACCGCGTCGGCAACAACATGGTTATTGGTGATGATGTAGCCGTCCGGTGCGACGATCACGCCGGACCCCTGCCCATATTGGCGACGAGTAGGCGGCTCTTTGAACAGACCGAACGGCAACGCCTCGTCACCAAAGGCCTGATCGCGCACCATCACGGTCGACGCGATGCTCACGACCGCCGGAATCACTTTATTGGCAGTGCTCTTCACTTGGCGCTGCAAATCTTGGCCGCTCGCCTTGGGAACCTGCTTGGTGGCGGCCAGTGCCGACACCGGAACCGTGAGACCTCCGACGAGTCCCCACACCATAACCTGCTCGACGAGCCAGTTGATTTTCACCGATGTGCCTTTCCTAAAACGTTGAGCAGGAGCGATCAGCATGCCGAGCGTAGCCTACCACGTGGACCCCTCTCGCGGATGCATAATTTTCGATATGCACCTCAATAAGTCTGCCATGAATATGCCGTATTCTTACAATGTCCCGCGGAGAGTGGTAAGGGATCTGTCCTACTGCATGTGGCTGACTCGTCTCTCCTCACGCTGTTCGATCCATCGATACAGGACAGGCAGGACAATCAACGTCAGGACCGTGGACGAGAGTAATCCGCCGATGACAACGGTCGCCAACGGTCGCTGAATCTCAGAACCCGGGCCGGTCGCGAGAAGTAAGGGGGTGAGCCCAAGAGCAGCCACGAGGGCGGTCATCAATATGGGGCGCAATCGCATGACCATGCCGGTCAACACGGCCTCATCAAGCGACATGCCCTGACGACGCAACTGGTTGATGTAAGAGATTTTTATGACCCCATTCAGCACGGCAACACCAAACAAGGCAATAAACCCCACGGACGCCGGCACAGAGAGATAGAGCCCGCCGATCAACAATGCGGCGAGGCCGCCGACCATCGCAAAGGGAATAGCAAGCAGAATGAGTGCCGCCTGCCGAACATTCCCGAACGTCAAAAACAGAAGCAAGAAAATGAGTCCGATGACCATCGGCACCACAATAGCCAGACGCGTCATGGCTCGCTGTTGATTCTCAAATTGTCCTCCCCACGTGACGTAATAGCCTGAAGGAAGCGATACTCGTGTTTCCACCGATGTCCGAGCTTCTTCGACCGCACCCACGAGATCGCGTCCGATCACATTCGCTTCGACGACAATGCGGCGGCGAGCTTGTTCACGGCTGATTTGTGCCGGCCCATCCACGATCTGCACCTCGGCAAGATCCTTCAACGGAATGCGTGAGCCATCCGGCGCCGTCACCCACAGCGTGGCAATGGATTGGATATCATCCCGCCGATCGTCTGGAAATCGCACGACAATCGGAAATCGCCGCTGCCCTTCAAAGACCTCTCCTGCTTCAATCCCGGCACCAACGGCCTGGATGACCTCCGTGATGTCGGCCACATTGATTCCATGACGAGCCACCTTGGATCGGTCGACATCGAGTTTAAGATAGTAGAGTCCGGAGATCTGCTCGGTGCGAATATCGGACATGCCGGGCACTTGGCGCAACGCTCGCGCAATTTCGTCTCCCTTCATCCGTAATACATCGAGATCATCACCGAACAGCTTGACCGCCACCTGCGACCGGACTCCCGACACCAGCTCATCCACCCGCATTGAGATCGGCTGAGACAATCCGAATGCAATACCGGGAACCTGCCCGAGCCGGTACCGGACCTGCTCTTCAATCTCTCGTTTGCTGTGGGCGCTCCACTCGGATTCTGGCTTGAGCATCACATACATGTCGCTGAGTTCCATGCCCATGGGATCCGTCCCCAACTCGTTTGCACCGGTGCGGGTAACCACTGAGCGCACGTCGGGGAGTTCCAACAACATTCGCTCGACCTGTCCAGAAATCTTGAGTGATTCAGTGAGGCCGATGCTCGGCAATCGGACTAAATTCACCACGATCGAACCTTCATCCATGATCGGCACGAACTCTCTGCCGATGAAGGGGACCAAGCCAATCCCGACAACCAGAATGGTCACGGCCACTATGACGACGACTGGGGTCCGACGAATGGCAACTTCCAAGAGTCCGCGATACATCCTGCGCCCACTTGACAAGGCTGTACGTTCTCCTGCCGCCGAGCGTGGCTGGATGAGAAACACAGCAAGCACCGGTACGATCGTCACGGAAAGCACAAGCGAACTGAGTAAGGCGATCACCACGGTCAGCGCCAGAGGGATAAACATCTTGCCTTCAATGCCCTGGAGCGTCAGGAGCGGAACAAATGTGAGCGCAATAATCAGTTCTCCGAACAGGCTCGGCCGCCGCACCTCCAACACGGCACGAAGAACCAACGGAAGCCGTTCCGATACGGTGGTCGACGAGGCATGCCCTTCGAACCGTTCGCTTACGTGGCGCTCGACGTTCTCCACCTGCACGATTGCTGCATCGACGATCATTCCCAGTGAAATGGCCAGCCCGCCCAACGACATCAGATTGGCCGAGAGGCCGACCTGTTGCATGATGACGAACGTGCTCAGCGTCGCCAACGGCAATGTGAGCGCCACGACAAGCGCGCCGCGCAGGTTTCTGAGAAACAGGTAAAGGACGAGCACGACAACGGCAGCCCCTTCCAGCAGCGCTCGCTCAACGGTTTCGAGTGCCCGAGTCACGAGTTCAATACGATCATAAAACGGCGTGATCGTGACACCATCCGGCAACAGGCTGGTAATCAGTGTCAGTTTGTCCTTCACCGCCGAAACAATCTGCCGACTGTTTCCCCCGCGGAGCATGACGGCGATGCCTTCGAGGACCTCGCCGGTTCCATCTTGGGTGACACCTCCCAATCGAACGGCGTTTCCCTGACGAACCTGTGCGACATCTCGCAGATAGATCGGCGTTCCCTGGCGGGCCGTCACGACGATGCGTTCCAAATCTTCTGCCGAATGCGCGAGGCCCTGGCCATGGATGACCAACTTATCGCCCCCTCGTTCGATATAACTGCCGCCTGCATTTTGGTTATTCTGTGTGACAGCTGTTTGAACTTGACGTAAGGTGAGGCCCAGACTGGTCAAGCGATCAGGGTCCACAAGGATGTGGTACTGCTTCGACAATCCTCCAAGGGTATCGACATCCGCAAGACCCGGCACCGCCCGTAACATCGGACGGATGACCCAATCGTGCAGAGTGCGTAATTCTTGGAGGCCCTGTGATGGTCCTCCCACAAGATACATGAACACTTCGCTGAGGCCGGTGCTCACAGGTCCAAGTGTAGGGTCAGCGCCTGGCGGCAATTGCGAGCGGATGCGAACCAATCGTTCTAAAATCAGCTGCCTGGCAAAATAGACATCAACGGCATCCTCAAATACGACGGTAATCACCGAAAGCCCAAACCGTGAAACCGACCGGAGTTCCGTTTTCCCGGGAAGGTTTGTGAATTCGATCTCGAGCGGAAACGTCACCAGGCGCTCGATTTCCGGTGGCGCCAGGGAGGGTGCGCGGGTAATGACCTGAACCTGGACAGGCGTAACATCAGGAAAGGCATCGATCGGCAGATAGTGGAACGCGAAGATGCCGCCTACGCTCAGGCCGATCGCCGCGAGCAGCACGATGACCCGCTGTTCCAAGGATGTGCGGATCAGCCGTTCGATCATAGCGGCCCTCCCATGGACATCTGTCCACGAAGCGCTTCAGACTTCAGTGCGTAACTTCCTTCCGTCACAACTTCGTCCTTTTCCATCAATCCTGACTTGATTTCCACGTACTCGTTCGATGTTTCCCCGATTGTCACGTCGAGAAATTCAAACCGGCGTGGTCCTCGTGTTACGAAGACCATGGTGCGGCTGCCGACCTGCTGGAGGGCGGCACGCGGGACAGCCAAGACCGATTGCTCCTCCGTACGGACCGTTACCTCAGCGAACATTTCCGGCCGTAAGCGCCGGTCTTGGTTGGGAATTGCCGAACGCGCTGTGACGGTTCTGGTCGCTGAATCGATGACAGCCCCGATATAGGTAATAGCACCCTGAAACACTGTCTCCGGGTACGCGGAGACCCGAACCTCCACGGCAAGCCCGGTCTTCAGTTTCCCGATTTGCTGTTCCGGAAAGTCCGCCCGGACCCACACCGTGGAGAGATCCGCCACCGTGAAGAGCGTCTTACTCGGGTCGACCACCTCGCCAACCGTCGCATTCCGTTCGATGATTTCACCGGAGAAGGGTGCCCGAAGGAACACCTGAGCCACCTCTGCGTGGGGCAACTGTTTTGCGGACAGCCGCTCAATCTCACGCTCCTCCATCCCGAGTAAATGGAGCTTCTCTTCAGCTTCGTAAAGCTCAGCCCTGGCATTCTCATGCTCTGCCTCACGCCGCTGATATTCGCTGATCCCGATCGCACCCTCGGCTGAAAGCGCCTTGGCCCGTTCAAAGGCTTTTTCCGCCACCCTCATCGCGGTCCGCCTCTTTCGATATTCCAACTGCGCCTCGCCAAATGCCGGACTATCGAGCAAAAGAAGCCGATCTCCGGTCCTCACCCGATCTCCAAGATTGGCATAGACGGCGATAATTCGCCCCGGCACTCGAGGGCCCAGATGGGCCAGCCGATTCTCGTTGGGTAAGATCTTTCCCCCTTGCGCCTTCAGCGACACCCGCATGGGATGGTGCTCTACGTGTTCTGTATGAATCTGTGCGAGCATTGGACTCCCCTCCGGCAGTTCGATCAGGCCGGCTTGAGTCGGGGGTGATGTCCCTTGCGGGGTCTGTTTCTGTGCCTCGTCTTGTGCTGGTTGGCACGAGACAGACACGGCGGCAACCGCTACCGCTATGACTGATCCAACAGCGAACCGTGTGAAAGGAGTCTTCCAGAAAGCCACCATGGCAATGCTCCTACCGCCGTGGGTGATCGCCCAAGGCGTGCCTGTAACTGAACTAGATAGAGTGAACGTACGGGTCGTCTATGCGAGAAGATCGGGCGGACCGCGAGATGCGATGGTGTGAATAAATGGTGCGGATGATGACCCAGCGGTGATGCTCGGCTGCCTCCGAACACTCTGCTCCACGTTTGTCACAACGTCAATCGGTGAGAGCCAGAGGACCAGTGTCAGAAACGGCTTGAGCGATTTACGATCGGTTGAGTCCGTCAGCAATGACAACCCAAACTCAGCATGGCCGTCACTTGAGTGCGCTAGCTGCGTATGGCCGCTTGTTGCCTGCTCATGGTTGTTATACTCACAGTCGAGGTCCGGAGACCATACTGTATGGACGGTCCCGCCATGCACATGCCCCACTTCTCCGTGCCGGTGATCGGCCTCTGGATGGACATGAAACAAGGGCGCGGCGAGCATCCAGAGGGATGCCCACATCAGGATAGCCACACGAGAGCAGAAAGAGATCACTCGTTTTGGTTGCATTACATTATAAAGCTACCGTAAGTGTTCAGGTCCATCAATTGACGACCGTTCGCTTGCCATCTGGATTGTAACACCCACAGCCGTAAGTACATAATGGACCCTGTAACGGCTCCCATGTTATCAGACCGCAATACGCAACGCCTTCCAACCGGGATTTGGGTTCTCGGATTCGTCAGCCTCTTGATGGACGTCTCATCTGAGATGATCCATAGCCTGCTTCCTCTTTTCATGGTCACGGTCCTTGGGACTAGTACCACCGCCGTGGGGTTTGTCGAAGGCTTAGCTGAATCCCTTGCGCTGATGGTGAAAGTCTTTTCCGGCACTCTCAGCGACTATCTCGGAAAAAGAAAAGCACTGGCCGTCTTTGGATATGCCTTAGGAGCAGCCACCAAGCCGCTGTTTGCCCTGGCCTCCAGTCTTGATGTCGTCCTGACCGCTCGCCTCTTGGACCGGATCGGTAAAGGCATCCGCGGCGCGCCACGCGATGCATTAGTCGCCGACATTGCTCCCTTCCACCTTCGCGGTGCAGCCTTCGGCCTGCGACAGGCTCTGGACACGGTCGGAGCCTTTCTGGGTCCTCTATTGGCGATCGTTTTGATGTTGCTCTGGGCCAACGACTTTCGCGCAGTCTTCTGGGTAGCAGTGATTCCTGGTGCCCTATCGGCCACACTCTTGCTGTTCGGCGTTCAGGAACCGATGACTCGACGGGATCAAGGCACCACCAATCCGATCCACTGGGACAGTCTTCTCCGCTTGGGACCAGCATATTGGTGGATAGTCGGCATCGGATCAATCTTCACACTGGCTCGTTTCAGCGAAGCCTTTCTTGTGCTTCGCGCACAGCAGGGAGGTATTTCCGTTGCATGGACCCCGCTTATCCTGGTCGCGATGAACCTAGTCTACGCCGGCTCAGCCTACCCCTTCGGTAGACTCGCCGACACCATGAGCCACGCACAATTGCTCGTATTCGGCCTCCTTGTCTTGATGGGAGCCGATCTTGTGTTGGCCTGGCACGATCACTGGGGTGTCATTCTGTCGGGTGTATGTCTGTGGGGCCTGCACCTGGGCATCACACAAGGGCTGCTCGCCACAATGATCGCCGACAGCGCGCCGGTTGACCTACGTGGAACGGCCTATGGCCTGTTTAACCTGGCGAGCGGGTTAGGCGTACTCATCGCCAGTATCCTTGCTGGGATTTTGTGGGATCGGTTTGGCCCGTCAGTCACCTTCTACGCTGGTGCAGTGTTTTGCGGGCTCACGATACTCGGCGTGGTGGTTCATTCGGCGACCCATAGAACTGTTAATACCCGCTGACTGACGATCATCAGGAACTCACAGGTTCCCTACACTCAGTACCACATCCGTACTCCGACCACGAATCGGATCTGGCTTGGATCTCCTCCCTGTTGACGGACCAACGTCGCAGTCTCCCCAAAGCTCCGATCGAACGACAGTCCGATATAGGGGGCAAGTTCCCGGCGTATTTCGTAACGCAAGCGAGCCCCGAATTCCAGATTGTTTAGCCCGGAGCCCGTCGTAAACTCTTCAACCCGTTGGATAGCCAGGTTCGTTTGGAAGCGGCCTTGGAGAACAAGTCGTTGCGTCAGCAAGAAATCTTTCGTGTAAGAAAGCCGTGCTGAGACAGCCCCGCTCTGATCGATGAATAAAGCCGATTCAAACTCATAGTTGTACGGCACGATCCCTTGAAGACCGATCACGCCTAACCCCCGCGTGACATTCCCTCCGCGAAAGGACTGGGTTTCCATCCGGCCGCCGACTTGAATATCGTAGTACTTCCAAACAAACCGGCCATAGAGCAGTTGGAAGTCCACATCGTAGTCCGCTTTGAAGGCGGTATCCTGCTGTCCTTCACTCTTAAACCAGAGTCGGTTGTAATCTCCACCGTACCAACCTTCAATATCCCATCGATGGTCACTGTTGCGCCCGTCGCCGCCGGTGCGAGGACGATATTCGAGAACATCAACCAACGTGAACAGGTGCCGTTCCTGGTCGTTCACGGGGCTCGGCCAGTCCTGGCGTAAGACGACGTGTGTCTGATTCGGATCCCATCCCGGCAACGGCCCGGGTGGGGTCGAGTGGCCAGACGCTGCAGAGTTATTGTGCTGGTTGGATTCGGCCTTAATCTCCGCCACACCGATACCGGTGCTCAGTAGGCAGATGGTGATCGTCACCCAACAGGTCCGGAACACCACATTCCCTCGCGCATCCTACTCGTTAGGTGAAGACGTGAACCACACGAAACATGCCCGCTTCCATGTGTAGGAGAAGGTGGCAGTGAAATGCCCAGAAACCAGGAGCATCGGCGCTGAGCACAACAGATAGTCGTTCAGCCGGTTTGACCACGACCGTATGTTTGCGCGGAAGGTACGCACCCGAACCATTTTCGAGCTGCATCCACATCCCGTGAAGGTGCAGCGGATGCTCCATCATCGTGTCGTTCACAAGAATGAGCCGCAGACATTCACCATGACGAACCAGAATCGGATCCGGCGCATCCGAATACTTATCCCCGTCGAACGACCACATGTAGCGTGGCATATGGCCGGTGAGGTGCAACTCGATCTCACGTTCTGGTTCCCGCGTGGCTGAATGCGGAACGAGACTTTTTAAGTCCGTGTAGACAAGGACACGCCGGGAGTCCTGCCCAAGTCCCCCGCCTGGTTCGTGCATTCGGTTCTGGGAGTACTCGGCGATTGTCTGATTCCCTGTACCATGATGGTCAGGACCGTGTTTCACCAGCCTGGCCCCCTCCATCGAGGCCTCATGCGTGGCCTTCTTATGTTCTCCATCATGACCCGATGTTGGACCATGATGCACTGGTGCGAGTGATTCCACCGAATGGGTTGTGTGGTCGCTGGCATGATCCATCATCCCCATATCTTTCATCGTTCGAATCGGACGGACTCGGCGCTCGGGGATCTCCCCTTCCATGGCTGAGCGCGGAGCAAGCGTCCCTCGCGCATAGCCGCTCCGGTCCATGGTTTCGGCGAAGATCGTATAGGCCTGATCGTCATTCGGCTGGACGATGACGTCGTAGGTTTCTGCCGGACCAAAGCGAAACTCTTCAACGGCAACGGGCTGCACATTTTGACCATCGGCCTGAATCACGGTCATGGTCAGCCCAGGAATACGAACGTCATAGAAGGTCATGGCGGCGGCATTGATGAAACGCAACCGCACCCGTTCGCCCGGTCGAAACAGCGCAGTCCAATTGGCGGTCGGTGGAACACCGTTCATGAGGAACGTGAAGGTTGATCCGGTGACATCGGCAAAGTCCGTCGGGTCCATTCGCATCTCATCCCACATCACATAATTGTGCAAAGCCGACCAAAACCCGTGGCGTGCGGCATCAAGGAGAAACTCCTGCGCATCACGCTTCTGATAGTTGTAATAACCGGAGAATTTCTTGAGGTGGTCGAGCATGTCCTCGGCGGACTCATCGCTCCATTCAGAAAGGATCACGACATAGTCTCGATCATACTGAAAGGGTTCCGGCTCGATGGGATCCAGAATCATCGCCCCGTACATGCCCTGCAATTCCTGGCCGCCTGAGTGGCTGTGATACCAATAGGTTCCGCTCTGCTTGACTGGAAATCGATAGGTGAACGTGGTGCCAGGAGCAATGCCGCCGAAGCTGACCCCTGGCACCCCGTCCATGTGAGCAGGCAACAGAATGCCATGCCAGTGAATCGACGAATCTTCTTTGAGGAGGTTCATGACGCGAAGAGTGACTTCTTGACCTTCTCTCAAACGGATGAGGGGACCTGGAATCGTCCCGTTGATCGTGACAGCTCTGCCAGTTTGCCCATTCAGAGCAAGGGACCGCTCACTGACCACCAGATCGATCTGCTCACCGCTGATTGTCGAACTGGATGACTCCTGTCGTGGCACTGACGTGAGCGAATGACCTAGGCATGAAACAAGAAGTGGCTGGAGCGCGCTCACTACCCCCCACGCACCAGCCCGTTTCAGCAAGAGGCGTCTCGATATCAACTCGTCATTCATCGTCGATGAGCGTTAGGCCCAAGAGCGATTAGAGAGCCAGTTTTCGCAGACGGAGTGCGTTGGCGATCACTGAGACAGAGCTGAACGTCATCGCCGCACTTGCGATCATGGGACTCAAGAGCACCCCGACGAATGGATAGAGGATACCGGCAGCAATGGGAACACCCAGCGTGTTGTAGACGAAGGCAAAGAAGAGATTCTGTCGGATGTTCTTCATTGTGCCGCGGCTTAAGCGCCGGGCCCGCACGATGGCTCGAAGATCCCCCTTGACCAACGTCACCCCCGCGCTTTCCATCGCGACATCGGTCCCGGTTCCCATGGCAATCCCCACCTGAGCTTGCGCCAGGGCCGGAGCATCATTGATCCCGTCACCAGCCATGGCTACCACATGTCCTTCTGATTGGAACTGTTTGACGACCGCGGTCTTTTGGTCGGGCAACACTTCGGCACGAACATCATCCAGCTGAAGCCGTCGCCCCACTGCCTCAGCAGTCGTTCGATTGTCGCCGGTCAGCATCACGATCCGCAGGCCTTCCTTGTGCAAGAGGTCGATGGCCTCCGGCGTGGTGGACTTGATGGGATCGGCGACGCCCAGTAACCCTGCCGGCTTGCCGTCGATTGCCGCAAACATCACGGTTTGGCCTTCATTTCTCAAAGGTTCGGCCTGAGCCGATAGCGCCGTGGTCTCGATGTTTAGTTCGTTCAGAAACTGGGCAGTCCCCACGGTCACCATACGACCTTCAACTCTACCCGTGACTCCCTTACCCGTGACTGAACGAAAATCCTGGGCCTTCGCTGGAACGATCTCTTTGCCCCGTGCGCCTGACACAATCGCCGCCGCTAAGGGATGTTCGCTGTTCTGCTCCAGACCAGCTGCCAGACGAAGCAATTCGGTTTCGTCAAAATCCGGCAACGGAGCGACTGTCATCAGACGTGGTTTGCCTTCCGTGAGCGTCCCGGTCTTGTCCACCACGAGAACGTCCACCTTAGCCAAAGTCTCAAGGGCCTCAGCATTGCGGATGAGCACACCGGCTGTCGCGCCACGACCCGTCCCGACCATGATCGACATGGGGGTGGCCAACCCTAAGGCACAGGGGCACGCGATGATCAACACCGCGACCGCATTCAATAGAGCATAGGCCATGCGAGGTTCGGGACCAACGAATGCCCAGATTGCGAATGTCACGACGGCGACCGCGATCACGCTCGGCACGAAGTAGGCAGCGACAAGGTCGGCGAGCCGCTGAATCGGCGCACGGGTGCGTTGGGCCTCACTGACCATCCGCACAATTTGCGCCAGCAGCGTCTCTCGGCCGACTCGTTCCGCCTGCATGACGAAACTTCCCGTTCCGTTGACGGTGGCCCCCACGACCTTTTTCCCCGATTGCTTCTCCACCGGAATCGGCTCACCGGTCACCATCGATTCATCGACGGTACTCGAGCCTTCGATCACTGCACCGTCCACCGGAATCTTCTCGCCTGGTCGCACGCGTAACCGATCACCGACCTGTACCTGTTCCAAGGGAATATCTTCCTCGCGGCCGTCGCGTCGAATCACGCGGGCCGTTTTCGGCGCCAGCCCCAAGAGTGCCTTGAGGGCACTGCTGGTCCGGCTTCTGGCTCGCAGCTCCAGCACCTGTCCCAGCAACACGAGGGCGATGATCGCCACCGCCGGTTCAAAATAGACGGCGAGATCCCCTCCATGCGTACGGAAGGACTCAGGAAACATCCCAGGAACCAGCGTGGCTGCAACACTATAGAGATACGCTGCGCCAGTCCCAAGTCCAATGAGCGTGAACATGTTGAGGTGGCGACTGATGATCGACGACCACGCGCGCTCGAACAGCGGTCGACCGATCCACAACACCACCGGTGTGGCCAGCAAAAACTGAAGCCAGACAAGCACTCGACTAGAAACAAGTTGTTGCAACGGCTGCCCCGGCAACATCTCGGAAATCATCAGGGCAAAAATCGGCGCCCCAAGTGCCACGCTCTGCCAGAAGCGGCGCGTCATATCCACAAGTTCCGGATTGGTTTCTTCCACCGTCACCGTGCGCGGCTCCAAGGCCATGCCACACATGGGACAGCTCCCAGGTTCAGCCTGGACGACCTCCGGATGCATGGGGCAGGTATATTCGGTGCGAGTCGGCAGAGCGGTCACGTCCTCAGGCTCCAGCGCCATCCCGCAGATGGGACAGGCCCCAGGCTTGGTTTCTGACACCTCGGGGTCCATCGGGCAGACATAGTTGACGTTGTCCCCGGCTGGAGTCGGAGTGGGTTTCGGAACGCGCTGTTCCAGTGGGGTCAAATAATACTCAGGGTCGGCTCGGAACTTGTCGAGGCATCTGGTCGCGCAGAAATAGTATTTCTTGTCGCGATACTCAAATGACCCCGCTGCCGAATCTGGCTGAACCGTCATCCCACAGACCGGATCGATCTCGCCCTGATGAGCCGGTTGCATCATCGGCAACGGCTTCCGCGTCGCAGGCATCGTGATGAGATTCAGTGGCTTCTTGCTGAGCGCCCGCTCCGGGTCGGCACGAAATCGTTCCAGACAGGACACAGCACAGAAATAGTAGGTCGTCCCCTTATGTTCGTGCTGACCAGCCGCCTTGGAGGGATCAACTGTCATGCCGCAGATAGGATCGATGGCCATCGTACCTCAGAAGATAAGTCTGGAGTGCTGAATGACAAGGTCCTTCTCAGAACTCAGCACTTCGCCCTGGAGCTGGTTACTTCTTGGCATCCGCCTCGAGGATGCTCCGAACAATAGTGACCACGTTTTCAGGTGTCATGTTCACACCGTCGACTTTGATATTCCCATCCAGCAAGAGCGAAGGCGTAGACGACACTTTAATCCGCTCTCCCCATCGACGCCCCTCTTCAAACAACCTGGCCGGCTTGCCGCTTTCCAGCCCTGCCTCAAAAGCCTTCACATCCAAGCCGACCTCGTTGATCAAGAGCGACCGAATCGAACGATCTAGCACTCCGTCGAGCTTCTCCTTGTGAATGGTGCGAAAGAGCACGGTTTTCATCTGATCTCCCTTGCCCATCAACTTGGCTTGCTCATACATATCGAAGGCCGTAGGGAGCTTCCCGGGAATAACAGGAAACCCGACCATCGTAATCTCCACCTTGTCACCGAATTCCTTCCGGAGAAGAGTGACCCCCGTCTCTTCGAAATGATGGCAGTGGGGACAATAGAAGTCGGCGAACTCGATTATTTTCACCTTACCCAGCTGATGTGTCGAAGCTTCGTCTTTGAGTATTTCGAACTTTCCCTTGAGCTCTGGTTTGGCTGCCTGTGCGCTGAACGGCACAGCCAACAGCCCGATCGCTCCCACAAGCAATAGCATCCTCTTCCACATCGCCGTCGTTCGACCACCCATCTTCCATGCTCCTTTCACAGATCAATACCTAAAGCCCAGGTCCATTATAACGGATAGAGGGCCTCCTTGCGCCTTTGTTATAATGAGGCAATGAGACGATCCTGGTCTATCTATCTTTTCTCCGGATTCGTCGCCCTGTCAGGCTGTGCAACATCGGAACATCAGGCCGACGGTCTGCCGTCAGGTACACCTCAGATCAGTTATGCGCAGGTGAAGTCGACCCCCGAATCCTACAACGGGCAGTCGGTGACATTCGGGGGAAAAGTCTTGGGAGCGCGGCGGCTCAAGGAAGGTACCAGAATTGAGATCTTACAACTTCCGCTGACGTCTTCTCTTCAACCGACCATGGACCTCAGTCGGTCTGAAGGTCGCTTTGTGGCCCTACAGAAATCTTTTCTCGATCCGGCCACCATCCCACCCGGTACGTTCCTCACCGTGACGGGAGAGCTGGCCGGTACCATCGTCTTACCGTTGGACGAAACCGAGTATACCTACCCGCTCATACACATCACCAATCTGCGTGTGTTCACTGAGGATGATAGGGATCCACCCCGCATTCGCCGTCCCATCGGCCCAGGCCCCTACTGGGGGCCCTATTGGTCTCCCTACTGGCACCCCTGGCCGTATTATTGGTAGGCACCGCTTTGGGGCGTGATCAGGGCAGCCCGCCGATCAGGACTAAATCAACCGCCTGCCCTGTCTGATCAACATACTCCCGGAGCAATGCGTACAGGTGGTCAAGCGTGAGCGTGGGCAAATTCGAGAGCCTCCGCAAGCTGACGGTGTAGTCGCTCGTCGATTGGGCCATGGTTTTCGGGAAGCGGGGCACGGGATACAAGCCCGGAGATGAGGGTGCGATATCTTGTATACCACCGGCATGCGGTCTCATGGGCCTCTTGTACCAGCGGGTGCTGCAGGGCCGTCCATTCGACGGAATCGTTCACCAGAATTTCAAGCCAGAGGATGCGAGCAATTCTCGGATGATGCAGCGCGTCGTCGAGGGAGAGCACTCCAAGATAGGCTGGAAGCAGTTTGAGCACTGGACGAGTCGGCGTCGAGGGCATGGGAAAGAATTCTACACTGGTCGTACCACATTGCCAACTCGAACGGCACAAGCCACCTTAACCCAGCCCCGCCCACATTACTGCGACATACCACGCAGCGTCCCGTAGGACGCAGAACACCATCCTGAGGGAACTCGGATTGGAAGCTTGCATATCCTTGAGCTCTCCCGGAACTTACTCGTACTAGCTTGGACCGATCAAGCTCTCCTATGGTTTCGCATAGCGGCTGAGGTATCGGCTGATAGCCTCTCGTTCGGACTCGGTCAAAGATGGGAGTCCTTTTTCTCGCATCAATCGTTCCATCCTCGGCAATACTTCCTGCCATTCCGCTATCGTTCGGAACCGAGGGTCGGGCACGCCATGAGCAAGCCCATGGTTTCCAAATGGCTTTCCGTGACAGGCACTACACCGCTGTGCAAAGACTCGTCCGTCAGAGGTATCCAGCTCCGGGATTCCTGTAAAGACGCCCCCGCAGCCACCAATCCACAGCGATGCCGAAAGGCCCAAGCCATAGGCATGCAAGCGACCGCTTGCGCAGATTAGTTTCACGAAGCTGGACCTCACGATACGATTCTCCTCTCTATTTCCATTCTACAAGGCTCCCCTTGCCCACTGTTTGCGCCAAGCACACTCTGAGCCGAACGGTGCAGATGGCGGGGCCTGTTGTGACAAGGAGCTTGTCGCGCATGCACTGGCAAGATCCTCTCCGTGCAATCTTGCAGAAGATTGGTGCACAGAGCTATTACTCGCATTCAATGTACCCTAGAAAAAGGGCGGGGCAAAGGAGGAGGCAGCAACCTTCGCCCCGCGCTAGGTCCGAGTCGGAGGGTCGCCTACTCGGACAGGACACAAATCCCAGTTAAGACCAATACCTGCACTCAATAGAAAGCTTATCTGCCTCTATACGGCATATCCGACAACCCGTCTACCGACACCTGCTCACGGATGCTACAAAATCGATGGCCTACGCCGATACATTTATAGAGCTACAACCCTTTCGATGCCGAACACGTATTGGGTATGTCAATTTCATTCCGTTCGACTAGACCGACGATAGAATCACGAAAGATCCGTAGACTGCTCTTCCCAACTTTCGTTCCTCGTAACCGACCTTCCTCCACCCATCGATAGATGGTCCACCGACTAACCGAAAGGAACTCAGCCGCTTCTCCGACCCGTAAAAATGTTTTACCTTCGATAGCCGCCAATGCGTGACCTGCTCCACGAGTGACAGACATGAGGTCCCCTCCTTCTTAGCTTAGGAGATATCCTAAAAGAGGCCGAGCGTCACACCTCCATAGATCGTTTCTTCGTTCCTCTCCCTGCAACTCATCGAATTCCTGCAGAATGGTCTCAACTGTTTGTGCAGTTCCTGCTCACGCGGTGAGACGGTCGGATCTCCAACCGAAGTATCTTGAGCAAACACGGCGCAGCCAGTGAGGCGACCCACGCTCGTGCCATGTACGACTGATCTAGATTTCGAAGAGGCTCAGCGAGGGAGGCGCGCGAGAACGAGAAACCGTCACAATCAGAGAACTTTGCGGGATAACGCGAATGAGCCGCTGAATCGCCGTAAGGATGACACCGGCGAGGAGCGGCGCGGCTGCATGGAGGCTGACCGTGGGATTTACCTGGCACAGCCAGGCACAAAGCATGGAGTGCGCAGCATGAGACCCGCTTTCGTGAGCATGGTGCAGCCCATGCAGCTGCACAAAGAGACACCCGGCCGCGCCGAACACCAGCACCACGTAGACGAGCAGGACCGCAATGGCGACTGTTGCAAAACCACGCTTCATTTCATTCTTTCGAGTGCTTGACGCACGAGCGCGACCGACCGCCTGACCATCTTGCGAGAACAGGGCGGTCGTCGGCAAACCTTTATCGTATTGGAATCCGTTCAATCACCTCATGGTATTTCAATTCTGTTCGACTCATTAACCCGCCAGCCGATACACGATCGGAAGGGTCACGACGATGTGCGGCTTCCCGATGGCCTGCTTCATCTGAAGCGGGCAGGCAAGCCTGACCGCTTCCATCGCCGCCTCGTCGAGTGCACTGTAGCCGGAACTCTTCTGAACAGACACGGTCGCAAGCTGTCCATCAGATCGAATGACGGCTCTGAGAACGACCTTCCCCTCTTCGCCGTTCATACGCGACGAGTTCGGATAGCGTTTGAGTTCCGCCACCCGCCTCCACAGTGACTCAGCCAACCATCGGTTATCTGCTTTCGCTTCCGGACCGGAGGCCTGAGTTTCGGCGTTCCCCACCGGGGCGGCATCCATATGACGGGGATGCGTCTCAGCCGGAGCAGGAGCCTCTTGGAATACAGCAACATCCGGAGCCGCTGCGACCGCAACCGACTCAGGTTCCACAGATTGTGACTCGACCGGCTCGGGGACGGGCGCAGCCAGAACTGGCTTAGGTTGTTCCGTTTCAGCAACCGTCTCGGCAACTTCGACGTGTCGTTGTTCTACCGGTTCTTCGCGGAGCTGAGGAAGCTCGACCTTCTGCTCAATCGGCGGCACCTGCTCGATCGCCGGTTGCGGGGGTTCGACCTTCTGTTCCTTCGGAATGACCGGTCGGGAAGTTTCCGGTACTGGCTTGGTTCGTGACGGAAGGAGCTTCTCTACCGGGGGTTGTGCCGATGCAACGACCGATGAGGCCTGCTCCGACTTGGAGTGGGGTCTTGCCTCTTCCACCAACGCCACATCCCATTGGAACGTTTCGCCTTGGAGGACAGGTTTGACTTGCGCAACAAATATGAACGCTAAGCCGACCACCGCTCCATGCAGGATGACTGAAATACCCCAAGCAGGGAACCAGAACTGAGTATCGTCCTTCAAGATCATTCTTCTCGCAACACTCACTCAGCAAACAGCAAACCCAACCATTCAACCTATGTAGAGTAGAAAAAGTGCGGGGCCGAGGTCAAGGGAGGTGACCCTCCGCCCCGCTCTGGTCCGAGCCGGAGGGCAGCCGGCTCGGACATATTCCTACTTCAGCTCAATCACCAATTCGTCACGTTGTCGATGGGCGGCCCATCGGCGGGTTCCACCAGCCGACAGGCTGCCACTATCTGCTCTCGGACTAATTGGTCGCCTGGTTACCTGCCGCTGCCGCACCTGGGTAGTAGACCAAGACCCCATTGGGTGCCGACCCAACCCCCACATGTTGTTTGATCGAATTGTCGGTGGCATTGATGATGGTCACCGACCCAGGAGTGCCAGTATTGGACACAACAATATACTTGGCTTCTCCCGCTCCTGATGCGCCTTGTGCCAATACATCCATGCCATGTCCTCCTGTTTGCAACAGCTGGATCTCGGCAAGCAGGGTGAGGGCAGGTTGTGCCGCAGGCGCCGCTGGGACGAGCGTCGAAGCGTCGAACGCAAAGAGACGATCCTTCTTCGTCGCGGTCGCCGCATTGCCGGCCAGAATGTAGAACCGCTTTCCGTCTGGTGAAAACTTGAACGTGCCAGGCGAGGTTCCGGCCAGCTCCGGAATGGTGAAATCGGTTCGTGGATTGTTGGCTGTCCCAAGATCAATTACACCAAGTTTTGTGCCCGTCGGAGGGGTTGTGTCGCCTCGTAACAACAAGAACCGACCATCTGGTGAAATTCCAAATGACGTGTACGGCGTGCTGGTGAGGTCGATACGATTGGTGATATCAAATGTTTTCGGATCAATTTCAGCGATTTCTCCGTATCCCTCTTGAATACTGTAGACTTTCCCGGTCAACTTCGACCAACGGATACCATGAGGGGCAGAATCGTTTGGAGTAAAAGCGGTAGTACCGGTCGGATTCTCCGGATTGCAGGTTTCTTTTTGAGGATTGCACATATCGATTCGCCGGATCATTTGATACTTAGTCGAAGAGTTTGGCTCATTATCAATTACTGCAACCTCTCCAGCTATTTCACTGGACACAAATGCCCGCCTTGGGATCGTAGCATCGGTGGCCGTCGGCTGTGAAAAGGCCGTGACTTTATGCCCATCGGCAAGAAGGCAGACTGTGGCTTCAATCTCAGGGTCATGGGCACCCGGGCCTTGATGAGAGTTGTGAATAATGGTGACAGACCCTCCTTCAACCGGGCCACCAACTCGATTAGGATTATTGCAATTGATCGTGTCGTCACCAGGCGTCGTGGTGTTGATCGTGATCGTATCGTTCATGGACCATATGACTTCTCCGTTGGTCGGATCACGATAGATGTGAACAGGACGCACCCCAGTGGGAAGATTGGTCCTATGGATCGGCGTTGCACTATTGATCGGGTCGAGGGCAGCCACTTTCGTTCCGACATTCTGGCTATTATTTTGTCCATCGTTGATGCCGCTGATATTGACGAAGACCCACTCCCCCGAGGTGAACTGCATGTCGCCAAGCGCAAGATTTCCGAACGTGGTATTGGGAATCGTATTGAGCACTGCGCTGTTCGAATCGCCTCTCAATGCCACACTGGTCAACGAACGATCGCCTGTATTATTCACGAATGCGATTGGTCCGCTGAGTCCGGCGCTACCATCGGGCGTCAACGTCCCGGTGTCATCACCCGAACTACAGGCAGCCAGACCGATCAGCGCAAGCCCTAGCGCGCCCGTTGTGACATATGATGCATACGTTCGTCTCTTCATGGTTTCCATGGACATTACCTTCCTCGTTAATTGTCGTCGTCTTATTTTTACTGTGGTGGAAGCACAGACGGCTCCCAGACCGATACGTTTCATGCAATCTGAAAGAGAACTCGCGGTGGGCCGCGAGGGGGAAATTGACTATCCACAACATCGACTGGTAGGAGAATGGCGCCGAGACTCCAGACGAGGCTCACCTGAATATCAGCCGTCGCTTCGCTTCGTCCGCCACCGCTCCGGATATCGAGGCCGCCGCAGTGCCACGCACAATGATTGTGGCTCTGTTGACCGTTCTGCGTCTGTCCTTGTGGACAGTGCGGCGCAGTCCACTGTGCCGTCAGATTCCCTTGGCCGACCGACAAGAATCCTGTCAGCCAGAGCACGGCGCAGCAGCTTGTGAGCACCTGAGCGATGTGTTGTCGCGTTTTCGTCAACATGGCCGATCGAGACTCACGCTCCATCTTATGGTCTATGAAGATCCACCAAATAGTTGGAACGACTTCGTCACCCCGAAGATGTAGCTGATCTGTTGCTCCAGATTGCCGTTGAAGTCACGGTGGATGGGGATTTGCGCGATGAAATAGGCCGACGCAAAGTTGAACACGTTCACCATGATACCCGGCGAATAGGCAAGGTACGTTGAGCCGGTGGTCGGCACGGATCGAAACTTGATGGCAGGATCAAGCAAGATCGACGAGCCGGTAGTCGGGTTGAACTGAAACAGCGCCGCATCCATCGCGTCGTTCTGCATCCATCGGAAGTTGAACTGCTGCATCAGCACCAACCAGGGTGTTTTCTCGAGCGGAATAATATTGAGCCCCAAGCTCACGTTCACTTCGTCCCCGAACTTGTACCCGTCGCTGTTCTTCGCCGTGTACCGATAGCTCGCCAAGGCGAATTGATTCAGCCGATGGGGAATCAGCTCATAGGTCTGATAGATCATCGGGACGACACCGAAGTTCCCGCGCCCGATTTGAAGCGTTGATTCAGCCAAGGTGTTTGGGTTCGCAAGCCGACCATAGTCGCCGGTTGGAAAATCAACTCCCACCCCCAGCACGACCATGCTGCGCAAGGTAGGCAACAGGTTGTACTTTAATGTCGCGCGAATATCGCCGAGCCCTCCCTCACTATAGGGCACCGGATTGAGCCCTCCGATCTGCGCATCAGACTCGACATGCTTGTAGGGAAACGCCACTTGGATGCCGAGGCGTTCCGTCAAACCGTAGTTGAGATCGAGAGTCGCGGTGCGTGTCGTGGTCTCGATGCGGTTGACATTCAAGTTTGCCAGTGTGAGGGTCTTGGCACCCTGGTTGGCAAAGGGAATGCGTCCACCTTCGCCTGAAGGCGCCTCCATCGGGGTCCAGTTGTAGATGGCATTGACGGTTAGAAGGCCTTTCATCGGCACCTGTTGTTGAGACCCGATCACGACGAAGCAACTGACCGAGCCGCAAGATGCATCGACCTGTGTTGGGCTGATCGTCGGGACCACGATTCCGATGACAGCAGCGATGGGGAGCACAGAAGTCCAAATCGTACGCAACATGATTCCACACTCTTTCTGTTGAGCAATACGGCAGGATCCGAGTATCGGAACCCTCCGCAAGACACGGTTGTTAAGAATGTGCGCCCGAACTATGAGCGCTATACAAGGAAGCGAGGAGGACCACGGAAGAAGTACGGGAGCGAGAGCGCACTGAGGACGACCCCAAAAGATGGATGGCTGAGGCTTTCGAGGAGCTGAAGCGATGAAACGAATTGAATAACAGACGACGTAATCCCGACTCCACCCGCGCACAACCACGCGCAGAGGCCTGTGGAGTGGGTACCAGCCTGATGGTCCGCATGGTGCTCAGCATGACCAACGCTGGGTACGGCCATGGCGCCGTTCACCAGTATGATGCAGAGCAGCAAGGCCCAGACTAACGCGGGTCGTTTTAACTCAACCGTCATACGGTTCTTCTACTGCAGCGCCGCAGCCTTCATCACTTCCGGTTTCTGGATACGGGCCACGGTATCAAGGATAACCTTTTCGGTTAGGAGCCCGCCCTTGATGTACTCACGAACCACGCCTTTTTCATCGATGAACACGCTGACCGGTAAGCCGAAGACGCCGAACTGGTTTGCAACCTTGTTGTCACGATCCATCAACACCGGGAACGTATGGCCATGCTGCGTGATATGTTCACGAACTTTGGTCTCGTCTTCTAATTCATTCACAGCCAATACCACAAATCCCTTATCCCGCAACTTATCGTACATCGCCTGCATGGCCGGCATTTCCGTCGTGCAGGGTTTGCACCAGGTGGCCCAGAAGTTGACTAGTACGACCTGCCCTCGATACTGGCTCAAGCTCTGCTGCTTACCTGCCAGATCCGTGAGCTGAAAATCCTCCGCAGTCGTCCCCACGGCCGGAACACGAGAGCCCATCGCCCATACCAAGCTGCTGCCGATGAGGAGCGTCACACCCAGCGTGAGCATTCCAATCTTCGATCCTGATACCGCCCTTATTGTTGCACCCATCACACCCTCCTTCTGGTTCGCTGTGCCTTACGAACCACTCTTCGTCAACTGGAACGATCTCGTCACCCCAAAGATATAGCTGATGCCCTGGGCAAGGTTGTTGTTGGAATCCCGCATGATTGGTATCTGCGAATGGAAATACAACGACGTCCACTTGGTCAACGGCGAATCGATCAGTCCGTCGAGACTCACCTGGAATCCAGGTGAAAACGCGAAATAGGTTGAGCCGGTCGTCGGCACCCGGCGGTTTGCAATCGTGGGGTCAAGCACGATCGTCTCACCGGGGAAGTCTGGAGCATCGGCGGGCGTTGCGGATCGCTCCAACGAGGCGCTGATATTGTCGTGAACGAGATACCGCCAATGAAACTGCCCGGTGAGCACCAGCCACGGTGCACGCTCCAAAGGAACGCCGCTCGCGCCTAGATTGAGATTGTACTCATCGCCAAACTGGTACCCATCGTTGTTCCGGAAAGTATGGCGATAACTGCCGTAGAAAAACTGATTGAGCCGATGAGGAATCAGTTCGTAGGTTTGATAGAGCGACCCGATGAGTCCGACGTTACCCCGACCCAGCTGAGTCGGCGACTCCATCAACTCACCGGCATCATCGAGCGCGCTGGTGCTCCCTGTGGGTACCTGCACACCAAACCCGGCGACAATCATGCTCCGCAGTGTGGGAAGCACGTTGTACTTGGCCGTGATGATCATGTCTCCGATTCCGTTGTCCCGAAACGGAACCAGTTCCCCCTCACCATTGGCCCCTTCTTCTCCCAATCCATCGATATGTTTATGCGTTCTCCACAAATATGGAATGGACACCTGCACACCGAGCCGATCTGTAATGCCGTAGTTCAAGTCAAAATTGACGGTTTGCGTGATCGTTCGGACCTCTTGATGGTGGTCCAGAATGAGGCGGCGTCCGGCTTGGTCGATCGCAGGGATCACGCCGTTCGTCCCATCCAGCAAGCGCATCGGCGTGTAGTTGTACATCGTGTTGAACGTCAAGATGCCAGCCTGTGGCACCTGTTGCTGTGATCCAATCACTACAAAGCAGGTCACCGACCCGCAGGCAGCCTCGGCTTGCTGAAGGACGGGCCAGGTAGGGGCTACAATGCTCAACGAAAGTACAAACCCAAATGCGAAACGCTTCACCATGACGTATGACCTCGAACTCTTTTTCGATCTGAACGACTTCAGGCTGTGTTCCTTCATGTAGGTCTTAGTGACCTGCGTTCAGGAAGACGGCACTTAAGAACCGAAGGAAGATGAATTATAAAGAGCAGGATGGGGGAGCCCGGCTAGAACTGATTTGAGAGGGCTGAAGAAACAGTTTATTCGAACTAACGGCCGGACTGAGGGCAATCGGGGCACGATGCGCCTCAATCAAGACAACTTCCGTATCGAGAACCGTACCAGCCGCGCACATCCAGGAACAGAGGACTGTACCGTGTGTCGCCGCCTGATGCTTGGCATGGTGCCCAGCATGTTCGGCCGCCTGAACCTGGGCCAAGCTTCCGACGAGAAGAATGCAGATTACAAGAGCGATTGTTAGAAACTTGCGAAATGCGTCACTCATATATAGCTACAGCCTAGCGAGTGCTTCTGTATGAACAGACCAAGGCTGACAGGGACAAGTACCACAGATGCAACAGGTACTACAACTCCGGGCCGAATGGTAGGCGCGAGTGGCAAGGCTTGTCAAGCGGTCGTTATGCGACCCGAGGATCGAGTAGGATTCACTGATAAGATGCTGTATACTGCACAGTCTATTGAGACGTCGAGGCTCACCCACAACCAATACGACTTTTCTAAGTTCATAACACCAATCTAATTATGGTCACGCAAGTACTCAATCTGATTTTTGGCAGCAAAAACGATCGCGAAATCAAGGCTCTGCGTCCGATCGTGGACCAGATCAATGGACTGGAGGCTGATCTCACGCCGCTTTCTGACGAGGCCCTTGCCGACAAGACGCAAGACTTCAAGAAGCGACTCGAGGCCGGTCAGACGTTGGACGATATCTTACCCGAAGCCTTTGCCGCCTGTCGGGAAATGTCGCGCCGCAAGCTCAACATGCGGCATTTCGACGTGCAGTTGATCGGCGGCATGATCCTCCATCGAGGCCGCATTGCTGAGATGAAGACCGGGGAAGGCAAAACCTTGGTGGCCACTCTCCCCGTCTATCTGAACGCCTTGGAAGGCAAGGGCGTCCATCTCATCACCGTCAACGATTACCTCGCCAAACGAGACGCGCAATGGATGGCACAGCTCTACCATGCACTTGGTCTGTCCACGGGGGTCATTCAACACGACGCATCCTTCATCTACGACCCGACCTACGAGGCCTCCGACAAACGGCTGCAACACCTACGCCCCTGCACCAGGCCTGAAGCCTATCGTGCCGATATTACGTACGGCACAAACAATGAGTACGGGTTCGATTATCTCCGTGACAACTTGGTCGTCACGGATCTGAGCCAATGTGTCCAGCGTGAGTTGAATTTCGCCATCGTCGACGAGGTCGACAGCATTCTGATCGATGAAGCCCGGACACCGCTGATCATTTCCGGTCCGACCGATCAAACGACCGACCTCTACTATCGGATCAATGCGATCATTCCTCAGCTCAAACCAGAAGACTATACGATCGAAGAGAAGACTAAGACCGCCTCGCTGACTGAGGACGGCAACGCGCGGGTCGAGAAATTGCTTGGCGTAGACAACCTCTACGATCCAGCCCACATGGACATGGTCCATCATGTGGTCAAGGCGCTACAGGCCTATACCCTCTATAAACGCGATGTGGACTATGTGGTGAAAGACGGCGAGGTCATCATCGTCGATGAGTTTACGGGGCGCCTGATGCCGGGTCGCCGCTGGAGCGACGGGTTGCACCAAGCCGTCGAAGCCAAGGAAGGTGTCAAAATTGCCAACGAGAATCAAACGCTGGCGTCCGTCACCTTTCAGAATTACTTCCGCATGTACAGCAAGCTTAGCGGCATGACCGGCACCGCCGACACGGAAGCCGCGGAGTTCGCCAAGATCTACAATCTCGATGTCAACGTGGTGCCGACCAACCGCCAAATGATTCGTCAGGATTACGCGGATGTCGTCTACCGGACGGAGAAGGAAAAGTTCTTGGCCATCGTCGAGGAAATCAAAGAGTGCCATGAGCGAGGGCAACCGGTGCTCGTCGGGACCATTTCAATTGAAAAATCAGAAAAACTGGCCGGCCTGCTGAATCGCAACGGTGTCAAACACAACGTCCTCAACGCCAAACAGCACGAACGTGAAGCGGAAATCGTGGCACAGGCCGGACGGAAAGGTTCGGTCACAATCGCCACCAATATGGCCGGACGCGGCACCGACATCTTGCTGGGCGGCAATCCGGAATTCATGTACAAGCAGGTACTCTATCGCGACGAGAGCATCCCGGAGACTCGCAAACTCGAAATCTTCGAGGAAATCCGGTCGGATTGCGAGAAGAATAAGCAGGAGGTTCTCACGGCCGGAGGCCTTCACATCTTGGGGACGGAGCGGCACGAGAGCCGCCGGATCGATAACCAGCTCCGCGGGCGAGCCGGCCGCCAAGGCGATCCCGGCACCTCAAGGTTTTATCTCTCGCTTGAAGACGACCTGATGCGGATCTTTGCGTCCGAGCGGGTGTCCCAGTTGATGCTCAAACTCGGGATGGAAGAAGGGGTCCCCATTGAACACGGAATGGTCACCCGCGCGATCGCAAACGCGCAAAAGAAGGTGGAAGCCCACAATTTTGAGATCCGCAAACAGTTGCTCGAATACGACGATGTCATGAACAAGCAGCGCGAGGTAATCTATCGACACCGGCGGGCCGTCCTGAACGGAGACAACCTCACCAGCGATCTGCACGACATGATCGACAGCTCTGTGGAGTCAACGTTGAATGTGTATTGTCCTCCCGATCAATATCCGGAAGAGTGGGACGTCAAGGGACTGACCGAAGTCATGCACAGCCAATTCGGGTTGGACCTTGTTCAGGGAAAAGACGACGCTGGCGATTCACTGCGCGATGTCGGACGGGACGCCTTGTTGGAAGACCTCCGAACCCAGGCTTGGGACGGTTACGCCAAAAAGGAGCAAGAACTAGGGCCGGAGTTGATGCGCTTCCTGGAGAAGACGTTCATGTTGCAGGTGATCGACCATCATTGGAAGGACCACCTGCTCGCGATGGACCACTTGCGAGACGGCATCGGTCTTCGTGGGTACGGCCAGAAAGATCCGTTGATCGAGTATAAGCGGGAAGGCTTCGACCTCTTTGCCGGTATGATGGAACGGATCAAGTCAGACACCCTCGATCGATTGTTCCATGTGCAGGCCGTCCGCCAGGAGGGCGAACAGCCGGTTCATCCGCCCCAATCGATCCCGTCACGTCCGCAACCACGAATGACTTTGAATCGAGGCGAGGAACCAGTCGCGGCACCTGCTCCGGCTCAACGGGCTGAGAACAAGGTCGGCCGCAACGATCCCTGTCCCTGCGGGTCTGGAAAGAAGTATAAAAAGTGCCACGGGGCATAGAGCCGTTCGGCTGAGATGCCTGTCGAATCATCGTGCCGTTTGAATCCGGCCATTTCGCTTCGCCGCCTCCGTCATAATTTCCTTCACATATCGCTTCAAGCGCAATTCCTCCTTACTTCACCTTGACTTAAGAGAGTTCCGGAGGCTAACCTATGCCCCTTTCATCACTCTAGGAATGGGTAGACCCTACCCATGGTCTAGGGGTGTCGCTTTTTCCATTGATGACGGTCAATTGGGAGCTTTCTGTGAGCACAGGGCATCCAGAACTTGTCGCCGCCATTGCTGCTGAAATCGCTGCCTCAGGCCCGATTCCGTTCGTTCGTTTCATGGAATTGGCCCTTTACCATCCCCAGTTCGGCTATTACATGCGGGCGCCTGAACAGATGAGTGAACGGATTGGGTGGCGTGGGGATTTCTATACGAGTTCGGATGTTCATCCCCTTCTTGGACAGGCCTTAGCGAAACAAGCTGCGCAAATGGATCGACTGCTTGGGCAACCCACCCCATTCACTGTGTTTGAAATGGGCCCCGGCAAAGGGTTGCTGGCACGACACTTTTTATCCGCCTGCCGGCGGGATTTCCGGGATTTATTCGAGCGCCTGCACTACGTCTTGGTCGATCGAAGCCCGGCGATGCGTGAGGTACAACGCAAGAACCTCGCACTGTGGTTCGATCGGCCAAACTTCCTCACATGGATGGATAACCTTGCGGCTGTCGCACCTCACAGTGTGACCGGGCTCTTCCTGAGCAATGAACTCATCGATTCCTTTCCCGTCAATCGGATTCAGGTTACGGCCAATGGAGTAGAAGAGCTCTGGGTGGACTCTCACAACGGGCAGTTCGTTGAATGCCTCCGTCCGCCGTCATCTGACGCCTTAGCCGATCATGTACGCCGAATGCACACTGATTGGCCCGTGGGCTACCGGACCGAAATCAATCTCCACGCATTGAATTGGATGAAGCAGGTGGCTCAGTTGCTCAATCGAGGGTTCGTCCTGACCATTGATTACGGCCACACCGCCCAAGATCTCTACCGATCCGATCGGAAGGGCGGAACATTTCTCTGTTACTCAGGACACTCCACCAGTGAGGAACCGTTCCTCCGTGTCGGAGAGCAGGACATGACGGCCCATGTGGATTTCACGGGACTAGCCCGTACCGGAGCAGAATCTGGCCTCCAGACGACCGGCTTTACGAATCAACTGAGCTTTCTAATGGGACTCGGCGTCGAACACATGATCGAGCAGCTGGAACAGGACAGTCCTGCGTTCAAGGCCGCCATTCACCTTCTTCGACCGAACGGCATGGGGACCACGTTCAAGGTCCTGGTCCAGCATAAGGATATCGTGAATCCCGAACTTGATGGGCTGAAGTACAAACCTTTTTTTGGCGCGTCTCTCTCGGCACAGTCAGCTGCGTGAAGGGTCGAGCATGGGTGCATCCATGAAACACCATCCGCTCGTCACGAGGTCGTAGAAGGTTCGTTATGGGCAATTTGACGGCTCCGGAAAGCTATTTCCCGATCCTTGTCTTCATCGGTGTCGTCATGGCCCTCGGGACGCTGATTCTCTATCTCGGACGCTTTGTGCGCCCCGACCAGCCCTATCGAGCCAAGTTGGCACCGTATGAAAGCGGCAGCCCCCTGTTTCAAGATGCCCGCGTCCAGTTCCCCATCCGGTACTACGTGATTGCGATGCTGTTTGTCATCTTCGATATCGAGACCGCGTTCATGTTCCCTTGGGCGGTTGCTTTCAGGCATCTTGGGATTGTGGGCCTCGTCGAAATGATCGTCTTCATTGCTATCTTGGTGGTGGGATTTTGGTATGCCTGGAAAAAGGGGGCGTTGGAGTGGGATTGAAGGGCGGCGGGCCTACCCTTCTTGCTCGCCCACCGCGCACTCAAGATTGATTGGGAATAGATAACGGGCGGTGCTCGGTGGATGCGCGCAGTGAAGGCCAGCCCCACCGCCCTTCATCCGGGAAAGGGTGTGAGAACACGTGAGTGTGTTGGAACGACAGTTTGACGCAAATGTGATGACGACGACGCTGGATTCCGTCGTCAATTGGGCCAGGAAGTCTGCGCTATGGCCCATGACGTTCGGGCTGGCGTGCTGCGCGATTGAAATGATCGCCAGCGTCTCCTCCCGCTACGACCTGGACCGCTTCGGCGCCGGTGTCTTTCGCGCGTCGCCTCGGCAGTCGGATCTCATGATTGTCGCGGGAACGGTGTCGCGAAAAATGGCCCCGGTTATTCGCCGGATCTACGACCAGATGCCTGAACCTCGCTATGTGATCTGCATGGGATCCTGTGCGACATCAGGCAATCATTACAACAGCTACGCCGTCGTTCAAGGCGTGGATCAGATCGTGCCGGTCGACGTCTATGTTCCCGGTTGCCCACCCAGGCCGGAGGCGTTGTTGGATGGGCTCCTAAAGTTGCAGGAAAAGATTCAACGCGAACGGGTCTTCGTGAAGTAACGGCCCCGCCTCCTCCACGGTGGAGAGAGGGATGAAAGACAGGCAAATCGATCTGACAGCTGGATGATCGCTGATGATTGACGAACACATGCAATCTCTCACTGATGCCATGCTGGAGAGGTTCCCGGAGGGGGTGCTTTCCGTCGACCTCGATACGGCTCGCTCAGAAGTCAGTGTTCAGGTGGCCGCGTCACAAATCTTGGAGATCGCGCGTTTTCTGCATGACGATCCACAGGCCTGCTTTGATCACATCACCGATATTTGCTCCGCTGACTACCCGGCTGATCAAGAACGGTTTGAAGTCATCTATCTCCTCTTGTCGCTTCCGTTCGGGAAGCGCATTCGCCTCAAAGCCCGGGTGACCGAAGACAATCCCACCCTCGATTCCGTCACGAGCGTGTGGCAGGGCGCAACCTTCTTGGAGCGAGAAGTCTACGACATGATGGGGATCCGATTCACCGGGCACCCGGATCTGCGTCGCATCCTGCTCCCGGAGGATTATGCTGAAGGCTATCCACTGCGCAAGGACTTCCCGACGGAAGGTCGTGGGTGGCGCAGTCAGTTCGACTTTATCCCCCGGTTCGATGAACCACCGGTCGAAGATATTGAAGGTGAGGTTCCGGAAGAGGACAAGAAGCCGTTTCTTTCCCAACCGCCCACAGCTTCCTCTCACCGACGAGAAGAACTCTTGCTGAACATGGGCCCACAGCATCCAAGCACCCACGGCGTGGTGCGGGTCGTTCTTGAACTTGATGGGGAACGGATCATCAAGGCCACCCCGGACCTTGGCTATCTGCATCGAGGTGTTGAGAAACTGGCCGAAGGCTTGGCCTACATGCAGATCATCCCGCATACGGACCGGCTGGATTATGTCTGTGCGATGGCGAACAACTATGCCTATGTTCGAGCCGTTGAAAAGCTGCTGGGCATCACCATTCCGGAACGGGCCGAGTATATCCGCACCATCGTGGCGGAGATGCAGCGTATCGTCGGACACCTCTTCTGGCTGGGGGCCCAGGCCTTGGACATCGGAGCCATGACCGTCTTCTTTTGGACGTTTCGGGAGCGAGAAATCTTGCTCGACATGTTCGAACAGTTGTGTGGCGCCAGGTTGACCCTGAATTATTACAGAATCGGTGGCGTAGATAGCGACTTCACGCCGGAATTGGCAGACCGCCTCAAGACTTTCTTGGAAACCTTTCCTGCAAAAGTCGATGAGTACGAGTCTCTGCTGGCCGGCAACCGAATCTGGCTGGGACGGACCAAACACATCGCCGTGATCTCCGGCGAAGACGCGATCAATTTCGGCCTGACCGGTCCCGCGTTGCGCGGATCCGGCGTCGCCTACGACGTTCGCAAGCTCGAACCCTACGGCGTCTACCATAAAGTGGATTGGGAAGTGCCGGTCGGAAAGAACGGCGACACCTATGACCGCTATTGGATCCGCGTGGAAGAAATGCGGCAGAGCGCACGGATCATCAGGCAATGTCTCGAACAGATGCCACCCGGACAGATCATTGCAGAGGAGCCGCAATATATTCCCCCGCCCAAGCAGCAGGTGATGCGGGATATGGAGAGCTTGATTCACCACTTCATCATCTTCACCCAAGGCTTCAAGCCACCGAAGGGGGAAACCTATTGCGCGACAGAAGCTCCTAAGGGTGAGCTGGGATTCTTCATTGTCAGCGACGGGAGTCCTCGCCCCTATCGATTGAAGATTCGCTCTCCGTCCTTCATCCATATGGGGGCGTTCGACTACATGGCCCGTGGGTACTTGATTTCCGACATCATCACGATTTTCGGTACGTATGACGTCGTGATGGGAGAGTGCGACCGGTGATACATCAGAGACTTTGCGCACCAGGATTATGAACGCATGAAGTTAGCCGAAAAATATAAGGATGAAATCGGCGACATCTTGTCGCGCTATCCGGTCAAACGGTCGGCCTTAATCCCACTTCTCTATGTCGCCCAGCGCGATCAAGGCTACGTGACCGAAGCTGCGATGCAAGAGATTGCGGCACTCCTCAGACTGACGCCGCCGCAAGTCTACGAGACGATTACCTTCTACACGATGTTTAATCTCAAGCCCGTCGGCAAATTTCACCTACAGGTCTGTAAGTCCCTCATGTGCGCGCTCGTGGGTTCAGACACCGTCATCGGTTGGATTAAGGCGAAACTGGGGATTGCGCCGGGTGAAACGACAGCAGACGGACTGTTTAGCCTCAGCGCCGTGGAATGTTTGGCCGCATGCGGGACCGGTCCGATGATGCAGGTCAATGATGACTACTATGAGCAACTGACCGAAGACAAATTGGATCGGATTTTATCCGATCTCCGCTCAACGGGAACCAGCCCCCTCAAGAGCGGACCTTTCATGTGGCCTGAACCGATCACAGTGAAAAGTGAGACCTAAACGGTGAGACGTAAAGAACAGCGGCTTTCTTTCAACCTTTCATTTTCCACCTTTTATGTTTCACACTGAAGAACGATGCCGAAACACGAACTCATTCTTCTGAAAAACATGATGCAGCCAGGCTACACCGGCTCCTTGCCTGATTACGAAAAGACCGGAGGCTATCAAGCCTTGCGCACGACGCTCGGCAAGATCGCTCCGGCCGATGTCACGGCCATGGTCAAAAAATCAGGCTTGCGCGGTCGCGGCGGCGCAGGCTTTCCAACCGGAGTGAAGTGGGGGTTCCTGCCGAAGGATTATCACGGTCCCCGCTATCTCTGCTGTAACGCGGACGAGAGCGAGCCCGGCACTTTCAAGGATCGGCAGTTGATGGAGCGCGACCCCCACCAAGTTCTGGAAGGGATCCTGTTGGCCTGCTACGCGATCGGCGCAGAGACTGCCTACATCTACATCCGTGGTGAAATGGTCCTCGGCTCCCAGATCTTAGAGCATGCCATAGCCGAAGCACGAGCCGCCGGATACATCGGAACAAACATTCTCGGCACGGGTGTCCATGTGGACATTTGGGTCCATCGCGGGGCTGGCGCGTATATTTGCGGTGAGGAAACAGCCCTGTTGGAATCTCTTGAAGGCAAGCGCGGCCTTCCCCGTGTCAAACCGCCGTTTCCAGCCACCCATGGTCTCTACAATAAGCCGACCGTGGTCAACAATGTGGAAACGCTGGCCAACTTACCGCATATCATCAACCGAGGTCCCGAATGGTTTGCCGCCATTGGTTCGCCCCCTAAAAGCACAGGCACTAGAGTGTTTTGTGTCAGCGGACATGTAAAGCGCCCCGGCAATTACGAAGTTCCGATGGGTGTGACGGTACGAGAGTTGGTCTACGAGCATGCCGGGGGAATGCGTTCGGATAAACCAATCAAGGCGTTCATCCCCGGAGGAGCATCAGCACCGTTTTTGACGCCGGCCCATCTTGACGTGAAACTGGATTTTGAACATGTCGCAGCGGCAGGATCGATGTTGGGATCCGGCGGCGTGACCGTGATGGAAGAAGGGACCAGCATGGTCTGGGCGGCGCTTAGACTGATGGAATTTTTCTACCATGAGTCCTGTGGGAAATGCAGTCCCTGCCGAGAGGGTAGTTCCTGGCTTGTCCAAACCCTACGCCGGATTTTGGCCAAGCGTGGTCGGATGCAGGACCTTGAAACCTTACTAGATCTATGCAAAAACATCGCAGGCCGTACGGTCTGCGCCTTCGGCGATGCAGAGGTTGCGCCCATCCAAAGTACGCTGAAGTATTGGCGGCAGGAATACGTCGACCTCATCAGTGAAGCAGAGGCGGCGAATCTCATTCAGCTTGAACCGGCAGGACGGCATTAAATATATCCTCGTGCCATCAGATGGTCGTGTGTCACTATGCCTGATTCAACAGTGCCCGTCGTTCGTCTCACGATCGATGGGATGACGGTCAAGGTCCCGAAAGGAACATTGGTGATCGAAGCGGCTCGACGCGTCGGCGTCATGATTCCGCATTTTTGCTATCACCCGAAACTCAAGCCGGATGCCAATTGCCGCATGTGCCTGGTTGAAATCGAAAAGATGCCTAAGCTTCAAACCGCCTGCAGCACACCGGTCGACGAGGGGATGAGCGTGCGCACCGCCACGACCGTGGTGAACGATGCCCATCGTTCGGTGCTCGAGTTCATTCTCGCCAATCACCCACTCGATTGCCCGGTCTGTGATCAAGGGGGAAAATGCGATCTCCAAGATTTCTCCCATCAATACACGGCAACCAGTCGATTCGCTGAAACCAAACGCATCTTCTCAAAAGAGTATTTCAGTCCGCTCATCGAAACGCAGATGAATCGCTGCGTCCAATGTCTCCGCTGTGTCCGTTACTGTGACGAGGTCATGGACGTGAAAGCGTTGGCGCCGGTCGGACGTGGAACCATGACTGAAATCAAGCACTTCGGTGCGCATCCCTTAAATTGCGAGTTCTGCGGCGGCTGCGTGCAAATCTGCCCGGTCGGAGCAATTACCAGCCGACTTTCGATGTACGAATATCGGCCCTGGATGTTGAAACGAGCTGACACGATCTGCGGATACTGCGGAGACGGATGTCAGATGACCGTCCAGACGAAGGGGCAGGAGCTCATCGAGGTGAACTCCGCGCACGGGGCAGGCCGAAATAATGGGGACCTGTGCGCTCGCGGGTTTTTCGGATTCCATGCGGCCAGCCACCCTGATCGCCTCACCCATCCGCTGATTCGGCGAAACGGGGCCCTTGTCCAAACGACCTGGGAGGAAGCCTTAGAATACGTTGCCGACCGCATCCGCGAACTGAAGACGCTGCATGGAGGGCACAGTTTCGGAGGATTGATTTCAGGTCGTTGCACCAACGAAGAGTTGTACCTCTTTCAGAAATTTATGCGCGTGGCCATCGGCACCAATCATCTCGACAGCAGCGCCCGGTACGGTCACGTCAACGCTTTGCACGCGATGGGACTCGTCCAGGGAACCCACCGGTGGACCGTCACCTTTGAGGATATTCTGGACGCCGATGTACTGGTACTCATCGGCACGAACATCACGGAGACGAATCCCATCACAGGGCTCAAAGTCAAAGAAGCGGTGAAGAAACGCCGGGCGACGTTGATCACGATTGAGTCGCTGGTGCCTGTCGTCGACACAATGAGCAACATCGCCAATCTTTCCCATCATCATTTTTCCATCCCACCCAACGAGATGCAGAATGGGATCCTCGGTCTCTTGAAGGCCGTGATCGAGGAGAATCTGATCGTACCGGAGCTCGCACAGCAGTACCCTGCCTACGTCAACGCCGTGACGACTGTGCTGCGAGAGTGCTCTTGGCAAGACCTCCAGCGAGCCACCGGTATCGAGCCCGATTCGTTTAGACAAGCCGCCAAGGTACTGGCAGCGGGACGCAAAGTGATCGTTCTGACAGGACAAGTGCTCCTCCGCAGTGAACAGGGGTACGCTGGATCGTTATCGATTCTCGATCTGCTCATTTTGACGGGCAAATTGGACCGACCTGGTTGTGGATTTGCACCATTGGCAGAGGAAAACAATGACCAAGGCGCGGTCGAAATGGGCGCCCTGACCGAGTATCTTCCGGGAGGCGGTTTCATTGATGATTCGGCGAACCGTGAACGATTCGCGAAACTGTGGAAGACAGAACTACCACCAGCCGCCGGTGCTTCGCTCGTCGAAATGTTGAAGCGTGCCCAGGAAGGATCCCTGAAAGCGCTCTTCGTCGTGGGTGAGAATCCTGTGGCAAGTCTCCCCGCACCAATACGCGCGGAGGATTCGTTACGGAAATTGGATTTGCTCGTGTGCCAGGAGCTGTTCTTGACTGAGACGGCGTCCCTGGCCCATGTTGTCTTGCCGGTTGCATCGTCGATGGAAAAAACAGGGACGTTTACCAATAGCGAGGGGCATGTGCAGGCCATTCGTCCTTCGATTGAGCCGATCGGAGAAAGCCGTCCCGATTGGGAGATCTTTGCTGCGCTCGGCATCTTGTTAGGAATGTCGGTGGAGTACCAGGACAGCAAAGACATCTTGAAAGAGATCCGAGGTGCCATTTCCGGCTATGGGTCGCTTGGACCGACTCCGTTGCCCCTGAAAGTCGATGGTCGTGCCATGGATCGTTACCTCCGTGAGGGCTACCATCCCAATCTCGCGACGCGATACCGACTAACCCCACAGAAATCCAGACCGGATGGCACGCTGCAGGTAGGATTTGGACAGAGTCTGTTCCACTCCGGAAAGCTCTCGACCCGTTCGAAAGGCCTCCGTCAGATTGAAGACCGGGGACAGCTCCGGATCAATCCTGTCGACGCCGATCGGTTTGCCTTGATGGATGGAGATCGTGTCCGTCTCTGCAGCAGCGCCGGAGAAATGACGACCGAGATTAAAATTGTGGCGCGGGTACCTCAAGGTACCGCATGGTTTCCGGATCACTTCGGTCAAAACGCCCTCGGGCTGTTTGACTGCACGGTCGATCCGATCACGCATGTTCCCTCATTCAAAACGGCCACGGTGTCGATGATGAGAGTCGCGTAACGAGCCAATACTGTTACTGATGATTATGCTAATCCAGGAGTCTTATCGTGAGTGAATTAGGGTTGCGTCTTGCCATATCTCTGACCCAAATCGGGGCCATCATGGGAATCGTCATCGTGACGGTACTCCTTCTCACCTTAGCCGAACGAAAAGTGTTGGGGTGGATGCAGGACCGCATGGGTCCCATGGAAGTGGGACCATACGGAATCCTCCAACCCTTTGCGGATGCGATTAAGCTGTTTTTCAAGGAGGATATCATCCCCGCCGGCGCCAACAAGCTCCTCTTTACCATGGCGCCGATCATCTGTCTGATTCCTGCGTTTATCGGATTTGCCGTGATTCCGTGGGGCCCAAACTGGACGTTCGAGATCGGCGGCATCACCGTCAAGCCCTTCGTGATCAGCGATATCAATATCGGCATTCTGTATATCCTGGCCTTCGCCTCGCTCGGCGCCTACGGCATCATCATCGGAGGATGGGCCTCGAACAGCAAATACTCCTTGCTCGGAGGGTTGCGCTCGGCGGCACAGATCATCAGCTATGAACTCAATGTCGGGCTCTCCATTATCGGCGTGATCATCCTCGCCGGCTCGCTCAGTCTGGTGACGATCACCGATGCCCAACAGGGTTGGTTTTGGCACTGGTATCTGTTCGCCCTTCCGGCGCCGCAGATTTTTGCCTTTGGCGTGTATGTGATTTCCGCGGTGGCTGAGACGAACCGCGTGCCGTTCGATTTGCCTGAGGCCGAAAGTGAGCTGGTCGCCGGATTCTTCACCGAGTACAGCGGGCTCCGCTTCGCGTTCTTCTTCCTCGCCGAGTACGCAAACATGGTCCTGGTGTCCTGTGTGGCTGCCGCACTCTTTCTAGGTGGCTGGAATGCTCCATACCCGGGAACAATTCTCGAACTAGTTGGCTTGCCGTCGTTGGCGTGGATCGAGAACACTATGTGGTTTGCGGTGAAGACCTACTCGTTTTTGTTCCTCTTTTTCTGGCTGCGGGCGACATTGCCGAGACTGCGATACGATCAGCTAATGAAGTTCGGCTGGAAAGTGCTGTTACCCATTGCGTTGGCGAACATCGTCGTCACATCCATTGCCGTATTCGTCACGCAGTAGAAAGAAGAATCGACAGGACCGACATGTCATCGACCGTACACTCCAAACGTCTGAGCCTGTCTGAGTGGTTCAAGACCATTACGTTTTATGAAATCCTGGTCGGCATGAAGGCGACCCTGTCCCACTTGCTCAACTACCGACCGATCACATTGCAATATCCTCACGAGAAACGCACGCTGCCGGACAACTATCGTGGCATGCTCGCCTTGCTCCGGTATGACGATGGAACCGAGAAGTGCGTAGGGTGTGACCTCTGTGAAGCAGCCTGTCCTTCCCGTGTGATTCGTGTCGTGAGTGCGGAGGTGCCTGGAGAACCGACAAAACGCTACTCGAAAGAATACTATATGGACATGACCCGATGCTTGTTCTGCGGGATGTGTGTGGATGCCTGTCCCGTCGATGCTTTGGGAATGACGAGGGAGTTTGAATGGGCGGTCTTTGACAAGCGACAACTCCACCTGAATAAACAACAGCTCCTCGCGATCGGCGACCGTTCGTTTCCGATCCGTGAGAAGCGCTTAGAGCTTCAGCATCCGAACGTCGCGTTCTTCAACGTACCATTCAAACACGTTCCGCCCAAGCCGAACTGATCCGAATGGAACGCATTGGGGGGTCCCACGACGGCCACCCAGTGGCAGAAGTCCTGGACTGTCGACCGTTAACTGAGGAATCGTACCGTGGCGTACGTTTTTTTTGGATATTTCGCTGGAATGATTACCCTCACCTCCATTCTCGTGGTGGTACTCAGAAACCCTGTGTATAGTACGTTGTCTCTCCTGGTCATGTTTTTCCATGTCGCAGGGCTGTACATCACGCTGCATGCCGAATTCCTCGCCGCCGTGCAAATCATCGTCTATGCCGGAGCGATCGTCGTGTTGTATCTGTTCGTGGTCATGTTGCTCAACGTCAACCGCGACGACCGGTACCACAGCCAATCGCGAATTGCAGTCTTTGTCAGCGTTCCCTTGTCGATCGAATTTCTGGTGTTGCTGTCGGGCGGCATGGGCGCAGCTCGCCGTGACCCTGCCGCGATGGCTGTCGACGCTCAGACCTCCGACAATACCCTCACGATCGGCCAAGCGCTCTACTCAACCTATTTATTCCCTTTTGAAGTGGCCTCCTTGATTCTCCTCGCCGCCATGGTCGGCGCCATCCTCCTTGCAAAGCCCCACATCGGCAAAAACGAGGACAAGGATATACCCCAAGCCCCTGGTGCCCAATGAGCGTCCCTGTTTTCTACTACGTGATCTTGAGTGCGATCGTATTCCTCACGGGTATTGTTGGGGTGCTGATTCGTCGCAACATCATCGCCATTCTTCTGTCCATCGAGTTGATGCTGAATGCAACCAACATTAATTTCGTGGCGTTCTCCGACCATCTGCAGGTTATTGGAGGGCAAGTGTTCGTCTTTTTTGCCTTGACGGTGGCAGCGGCAGAAGTCGCGATCGGTTTGGCGATCATCATCGCCTTGCATCGATCGAAATCGACGATCAACGTCGAGGAATTCAATTTGCTCAAATGGTAAAGGACCTCCGTGACGACGCCTCAGCCTTCACACGCCGACTTCGCCGGGTTCTTCGTTGAGGCCTATTCCGAGCTGATGACCATCGAGTAATATCTCCACCATGCTCTACGCACTCATTCCACTCCTCCCGCTGGCCGCGTTTCTCGTCCTCGGCCTACGTGGTTCGCAGATCAGAGACCGCGCGCACGTCACCGCGGTTCCGGCGGTATTGCTATCATTCGTGTTGTCGCTTGCAGCCTTTATCGAAGTCGCCTCCGGTTCGGTGATTTCTGTCCCACTCTACACATGGCTCGTATCGGGGGATCTCGATATTCACATCGGTCTCCATATCGATCGACTGACCGCTGTCATGCTCCTTCTGGTGACAGGAGTCAGTTCGCTCGTCCACATTTATACGATCGGCTATATGCACGGCGATCCTGGCTATGCTCGGTTCTTCAGCTATATCGCCCTCTTTACGTTTTCCATGCTGATGCTCGTGCTTGCCGACAACTTGCTCCAGCTCTTCATATTTTGGGAAGCCGTCGGGCTGTGTTCCTATCTCTTGATCGGACATTGGTACGAACGCGCATCTGCCTGTGCGGCAGCCACCAAAGCCTTCCTCGTGAATCGAGTCGGGGATTTTGGTTTCATCCTGGGCCTGCTCCTGGTTTGGTATCATTTCGGATCGCTGAACTACCTCGACATCTTTCCGGCTATCCATGAAGCAACCGATCTGACGATGAATCTCCTCGGCCCGTTCGGAGGCATCTGGGAGGTTTCTGTATACACCCTGATCGCGCTCTTGTTGTTCGCCGGCGCGGTGGGTAAATCGGCACAAGTCCCTCTTCACGTCTGGTTGCCCGATGCAATGGAAGGCCCCACACCCATCTCAGCACTCATTCATGCCGCCACCATGGTCACAGCTGGGGTCTTCATGGTCGCGCGGCTCGCCCCTATTTATAACTTGTCCCCCACGGCCATGAGCGTCGTGGCTGTGACCGGCGCCGCCACGATGGTCCTTGGCGCGACGATCGCCTTGACTCAGACCGACATCAAACGTGTGGTGGCCTACTCGACTGTGAGTCAACTCGGCTACATGATCATGGCCTGTGGCCTTGGGGCCTATGCCTCAGGCATGTACCATCTCCTGACCCATGGTGCCTTCAAGGCCTTGCTGTTTCTCGGTTGTGGCTCGGTCATCATCGCGCTCCACCATGAGCAGGACATGCGACAGATGGGTGGTCTCAAAGACAAACTGCCGACCACCTATTGGACGTTTGTGGTGGGTTCATTGGCTCTCGCCGGGTTTCCACTCACAGCGGGTTTTTTTAGCAAGGATGAGATTCTCGTCTCGGCCTGGTCGTCGGGAGAACTTGGTCAGGTCTTGACCGTCTTGGGTCTGCTGACGGCGCTGTTGACCGCCTTCTATAGCTTCAGACTGGTGTTCGTCGTGTTTTGGGGTTCTTCGCGTGTCGACCCGCACCATGCGGCCCACATTCATGAACCTTCGCAGACGATGACGAGGCCACTGCTTATTCTGGCCGGCCTCAGCATACTGACCGGATATCTTGGCATCCCATCATTTTTGGAGCCGGTCTTTTCTACCGGACAAGAGACCGCCGCTCAGCACGGTTCCGATGGCTTCACCATCATGTTGACCGCGACAGGCTTGGGCCTGCTCGGCATTGCCGCAGCCTATTATTTCTACGTGATGAACCCTGATCTGCCCGACCGCTTGGCCAGGCGGTGGAGAAGCCTCTACGAAGCCTCTCTCAACAAATGGTACGTCGATGAGCTGTATGACGCCCTGTTCGTACAACCGACATTCCGGTCAGCGTCCACGCTTTGGAAACGGGTCGATGTCCACGTGATCGATGGAGCCGTCAATGGAATCGCTCGGGCCATTACGTGGGGAGGATGGATATTGAGGCTCATCCAGAGCGGCCAAACTCAACACTATGCGCTGGGAATGGCCCTAGGCATTGTTGTTTTGACGGCTTATCTTCTCCTGTGATGGTGATGAATAGAATGACAGGGAGCGAACCCAGCATGAGCCGACTTAAACACGAGACACCATCCTCCACATTCGCCGAGCAGGAAGCCCGATGAGCGGTTTCCCCTGGCTTACAATCTTGATTTTCCTCCCGCTGTTAGGAGCAGCAGCGATCTTTGCCGTCAAGGATGCCTCTGTGCGGCTCGTTGCGCTGGGCATTACCGTTGCCAACCTTCTGATCTCGCTACCACTCTGGTGGCTGTTCGATGCGTCGTCCGATCAGATGCAATTTGTCGAATCGGCCCGATGGATCCCCCCTCTCTTCATCTATTACAAGCTTGGTCTGGACGGAATCAGCCTGCCGCTCGTGATCATGACAACCATCCTGATGCCGCTCTGCGTTCTGATCTCCTGGCGCGCCATAGAGACGAGAGTTCGGAGTTTTATGGCCATGCTGTTGATCATGGAATGCGCCATGATCGGCGTCTTCTGTGCGTTGGATTTCGTCCTGTTCTACGTATTTTGGGAGGCGATGCTGATCCCGATGTATCTGTTGATCGGCATCTGGGGCGGGCCGAACCGTCTCTATGCGGCCATCAAATTCTTCTTGTATACCTTCGCCGGCAGCGTCCTTTTGCTGGTCGCGATCATGGTCCTCTATTTCCAGGGCGGCCATACGTTCGACGTTCTGGCGCTGAGCCAGCAGACCTACGGACTGGGACTTCAGATCTGGCTCTTTGTCTCCTTCTTCGTCGCGTTCGCCGTCAAAATTCCCATGTTTCCCTTCCATACCTGGCTCCCGGACGCGCACGTAGAAGCCCCCACGGCCGGCAGCGTGATTCTCGCGAGCGTCCTGCTCAAGATGGGGACCTATGGTTTTCTACGCTTCAGCCTCCCCATGTTGCCGGATGCGTCTCGGCTTCTCACTCCGTTGATGGTCATCCTGTCGATCGTGGCGATCATCTACGGCGCCTATATGGCCCTGGCTCAGGCTGACCTCAAAAAACTCATTGCCTATTCAAGCGTCAGTCACATGGGATTCGTCACGCTTGGACTCTTCATGTTCAATATCCAAGGCATCGAGGGTGCCGTCATGCAGATGGTGAACCACGGGATCACCACCGGCGGGCTTTTTCTCTGTGTGGGCATGATCTACGAGCGGACCCATAGCCGTCAGATTGCCGACAATATCGGACTCACGAAGCCGATGCCTCGCTATGCCACGTTCCTGGTTATTTTTGCGCTCTCCTCGCTGGGTCTTCCCGGCACGAACAGTTTCGTGGGCGAGTTCCTGGTCCTCGTCGGCACATTCCTCTGGAGCAAGATCGCCGCCGCGCTGGCGTCTTTGGGGATTATCCTCGCTGCTGCCTACCTCCTCTGGATGATTCAACGGGTCGCCTTCGGCGTACCGGCCGCGCACCTGCTTCCAAAGCTGCACGATTGCAGCCCCCGCGAGATGGCGACGCTGGTGCCGCTCGTAGTCCTGATTTTTTGGATCGGGTTGTTTCCGAATCCGATTCTATCTCGAATGCACACCAGCGTGGAGAAAGTGATCGCGCGCGTGATGCCGGCTTCCCAGGAGGAGACAGCCGCGAGCCATCGCCAGAATTCCTTGTCTGCACGACCTGCGCTGTCCGCAAATCTTGAGGGAACTAGTGATCGAGAAGCGCCCCTTCCTCCACACTTCGCCACTATCCCGACGAAGGAACAGCAACCATGACATTCTCAGTCGGAGACCTCTTTCTGATCCTACCGGAGCTGCTCGTCATCACGACGGCCTGCATCGTGCTTGTACTGGATCCGGTGCTGCGGAGGCCCGATAAGGACGGCCTGGTGTGGTTAAGTCTGGGAACGCTTGCCATTTGCATGGGACTCACAGCCTCTCAGATCGGTGAGCAGACCTTGATTTTCAGCGGTCTTGTCGTCATCGATACCTATGGAGCCTTCTGGAAGTTGCTCCTCTACTTCGTCACCGGCCTCACCATCCTGCTTTCTTATTCGTACCTCAAGGAGGAACGCCTCTATTTCGGCGAATACTATGGGTTCATCCTGCTCGCGCTCACCGGAATGATGGTCATGGTATCGGCGTCCGATCTGCTGACGATCTATCTTGGAACTGAGTTGATGTCTCTTTCACTGTACACGATAACTGGACTCAAGCGCGCCGAACCACGTTCGCTCGAAGCTTCCGCAAAATATTTCGTGTTGGGCGCATTTTCATCCGGCATTCTGCTCTACGGCATTTCGCTCCTCTATGGAGCAACCGGTAGTACAAGGCTCCCGCAGATCGCCACAGCCATAGCAGGTCAAGGACTGAGCGAGCCGTTACTCCTGTTTGCGACAATCTTGCTCGCGGTTGGATTCGGATTTAAGCTCGCCGTCGTGCCGTTTCACATGTGGACCCCCGATGTCTATCAAGGCGCCCCAACCTCGGTGACGGCATTCATGGCAGTCGCCTCAAAAGCCGCCAGTTTCGGGGCATTTCTTCGGGTGTTTGTGGAAGGCCTTGGAGGGCTCAAGGCAAACTGGTCTGCGACGTTTCTTTTGCTCTGCATCGCCACGCTCTTGATCGGGAACATCGTCGCGTTGGTCCAAACCAACGTCAAGCGCATGTTGGCCTACTCAAGCATCGCCCATGCGGGCTACGCGCTGATCGGAGTGGTGGCTGCCGGCCGGATCGAACAGTCCTCCGGCATCGCCAGCGTTCTCCTGTATCTCTCGCTGTACACCTTCATGACCTTCGGGGCGTTCGCGATCGTCGCGATGCTGCGTAAAGGCGGTGTCGAAGGAGAAGAGATCGAAGACTTTACAGGGCTTGCAAAACGCCACCCCATGGCCGCGCTTTTGATGCTGATTTTCATGGTCTCCCTGGCTGGGATTCCTCCGACTGCCGGCTTCGTTGGGAAATTGTATATCTTCCTATCGGCGGTGGAGGCAGGCCTGACATGGCTGGCAGCTCTTGCCCTGATTTTTGCCGCCATTTCGGCCTATTACTATCTGCGGCTGGTCATGGTGATGTACATGCGAGAGCCGAGCGATCAGTCGGACAGCGCTCCACGCTTGGTGATGTCCCCGACTCTCTCCATCGTCTTGGCCTGTGCGGTCGCCGGGGTTGTCATCTTCGGGGTCTACCCCAACCCCCTCGTGAGTTTCGCGACGCAGGCTGTGTCGACACTCAAATAAGTCGTCGTGTCTGTTTACTGATTCATGTGCGACGCATCATGAATGTCCTCCGCTTTTTCCTTGCTGCATTGAAGGCGTTCTTGCGGCAAGGGTGCCCCAGCTTGGCCGCTGCCCTCGCGTTTTTCTCGCTCCTCTCGCTCTTTCCACTCGTGTTCCTCCTGCTCTATGGAATCAGCTTTCTTGTCAGCCAAGAGGTCATCGGTGAACAATTCATGCTGAGCTTCCTCAAAGGTTTCCTCCCTTCCCTGGGCGAACGATTGGCTGATGAGCTCCACCGGATCAGTTCATTGGAAAGCGTGCGATGGCTCGTGTTCTTATCGTTTTTCTGGTTTGGCGGGCTCGTCTTCTACGAACTCGACTATGCGCTCAACGTGGTCTTTGAGAGCACCCAAAAACGGCATCCGTTGATTTCCACAGGAATTTCTATCGCGCTATTAGGTTCTACGGGACTTCTCCTCTTTGTTGCGTACGTGGCTACGGAAACCATCACGTTCTTGACCGCCTATGCGCCTCGCCTCTGGGGTCTCGACCTTGTCGCCTTGGCTGCCCACGAGTTCCATCTGACGTATACCCTGCCCTTTGCGCTCGCGTTCCTGGCCGTGAGTCTCTTGTATCGCCTCGTTCCTCGACGCCGACCACGATGGCGAGACGCCATGGCGGGAGCACTGACGTTCGGCTTGCTCTGGGTTTCAACGAAAGTCATCTTCGTCAGCTATGGCGGTTACGCCACCGTCTACGCGCGCCTCTATGGATCACTACTGGAAATCGTGCTCTTACTGTTGTGGGTCTACTATTCAGCGGGACTGTTGCTGTTCGGTGGGGTGATCGCACACAAGCTTCAACAGCTTGCTCGAATCACACGGCCGCTGCCGCCCGAACGGCCCTAACCTTCGCTCAGCCGCTCTCTTGTCCGTAGCTGTTTCGCTAAATCCAGCCGACCAGTCGTTGCAACTTCCAGCCTTTTTCTGGCGACAGTTCAGCTTCCTCGATAAAATGGCTACCGGCAAGGCTTAGAGCCAACCGCATGATTGAAGAACACGGCAAAGAGCTGATGATGTTAGGCGGAACCATAGCTGGGTTTATCGCCGCTCTCCTCACCGTGTTTGAACGTCTCCTCAATATTCAACAGCGCCTCCAATTACAGCGAGAGAAGAAGCCACTCCCGCAACCAGAACGCCGCCCCGTGACCGCCACACCATGCAGCGGTTTCTTTTCCTCGAAGCCACTGTACGGGTCTTCTTACCTGATCGTGTACGAGGTCGGCGTTATCGTTGCCGCGGGAGTGCTTCTCAACTATGTCGGTCTGACGCTCAGCCGCCATCTCGAAAGCATTCTGTTTCTCGATATGACAGGGACTGCCTTGGCCGCAATTTTACTGGGCCCGTGGCTGGGTGCCATCGTCGCACTCCTCTCGAATTCTGTCGTGAATTGGCTGCTCTTCCCCGAAGCGGGAGCTGAAGTCATCATCTTCCCCTGGTCACTCGTCAACATGGCAGGGGCGTTATTTTGGGGAATGTTGGCACGGCAACCGAGGTTTCTCAAATACGTGCGCACGAGTAAAAGCTCGGGTGCTGCGCATGCCTGGTTTCTGCTCAGCTTCGGCGTGGCCGGTGCGGTGGTCATGAGCATTCCCGGTACCCTTGTCCAATCAGCGCTGCATGAACGCGCAATTCTGGCGTTGAATCCGGACGTGGCGGAAGCCCTCAGCATCAGGATTTCACAATGGGAGGCGGCGGTCCGCGTGTTCCTGGATACGGCCCTCGGCCTCCACTGGAGCCAAAATATCAGCTGGTACGTCGTCAACTGGTTTCAAACCTGCGTGCGATACATCCCTGATAAGACGATGAGTGCAGCGATCGCGCTGGTCATCCTGAAATACGGCTATCCGCTCTTCGAGCGGGAGCTGGTTCACGGCGGACCGGAAGGAGAACGCCCAGGGGATGCACGCATCCTTCCATTGGTGCTTGGACTCCTCTACGCCCCATCGTACGCGTCGCTCATCAGCCATGAGGACTACTCTGGACACCTCTACTGGCCATTGTGGAGTATCCCCTGGCTCTTTATCCTGTACGGCTATTTCAGAATCCGCTATTTTGGATCGACGGACGAAGCCCTTCGTGTGGCCCGCATGCAGCGAGCCGAGCGATATGCGCGGGCACTTAAACCTGTCGGGAAGGAACCTTCTTACGAATTCTGTCGTCGGCTGACGCTCGCGACGCTGATCGCGAGCCTGCTCTTTGCCCTCTGCTTGCCGGTTCTCCTGATGGATTTCTACCAAGTGACATTCAAATTCTTTTGCGTGGTCTACGGCTTTCTACTCGTCGTCCATCTGGTTCGCGTGGCCATTGCACAAAACATTTCCGTCGCTCGCACAGACTGACGGAGCATGACGAATCTCCACGGGTTCCTAGTCCATAGGTAACCGTCATACTCACCTAGCGCCCTGAAGAACTTCGAAGCCGCAAAAAATGGACAATGGCTGATTGGGTTACCAAACCAACAACGTCTCCATCTTTTACGACAACCAAGCGATCCCATCCTCCACGAGCCATTCGTTCCATCGCATGAATCACCCGTGCCTCCTGGTCGATCACCAATGACTCCGAAACTGGGCGCATCACCTGGTCAACTCGGCGCCAGGCCCAGAGTGCCGGCGCCACAGCCTGCACCTCGGAGACCGTCACCAGCCCGACCAACCGACCATCTGCCAAGACCGGAAACCCTCCGTATCCATAGGCCTGGAAGTACCGATTCACGGTTTCATCAAGGGTACACTGCGCAGGGATCGAGACCACTGTAGTGACCATCAAATTCCGGATAGGGATCGTTGCCAAAGTCTGACGTACCACAGCCTGGCGGCGACTTGCCTGTGCCGCAGCAAACAGAAACATGCCGATGAACACGATCCATCCTCCGTTCGACATCATGGAAGCAGGCAGGTCCCCGCTCGCGGCCCTGTAGGCGATCACAAGACCGACAAAACCCAATATCGCCCCAAATGTAAGGCCGACAACCGCAGCTTGTTTCGTCGCACGATAAAAGTCTTTTCCCCAAGCCCAGAGTCCGGCACGCAGCACTCTCCCGCCATCAAGGGGAAACCCCGGGATCAAATTGAACAACCCGAGTTGCACATTCACCATGCCCAACAAGGCACCGAGCATGATCACCCCCTGAAGCCCCTGTTGTTGGAGAGATTCCGCCAAAATCACGAACAGAAGACAGGTCCCACCAATCGCAAAACTTACGACTGGTCCTGCGACGGCGATGAGAAATTCCGCCTTTGGTGAGGGAGCTTCCCTGCGCATGTGGGCCACCCCGCCAAAAATGAATAGGGTGATCTGTTCGATCGGGATGCGATAGTGCAGGGCCACATAGGAATGTCCGAGTTCATGGAGCAAGACGGAGAAAAACAGAAGAACCGCCGCCACTGCCCCCATCGCCCAATAGCGCTCAGGCGAGAGACCAGGCAGGTTATCCGGCAGATACCCGGTGGAGAGACTCCACGTCACCAATAAAAAGACGAGAAACCAGGATGCATGGACACGAATGGGAATTCCCAATGCACGCCCGATTTCCCAGGACGGCAGATGCATGGAGAACACCGTAACAGCCGACGACTCATAGGGTCAATTTGCCCTCCTCGATCACATAGCCTCGTTTGTATGTAACAAAATCGGTTTGGCCTGGCGATCTGGCATGTGTTTCACGTATAAGAAGCCCATGAACGTGAAAAAGCTTCTCCATACCAGAATGCGGGTCAGCGACCTGGATGAGACCATTCGGTTTTATACGACCGTGCTGGGTCTTGAGGTGATCGAGCGAAAGACCTCTCCTCGTGGGTCGCATCTCGCGTTCCTGCGTGTGCCCAATAGTGACGAGTTGATTGAATTGACCAGTTTCCCACCCAGTGGCCCGGTCAAGGTTCAAGAGGATCTCGTCCACCTCGCATTCCAAGTGGAAAGCCTCGACGAGACGATTGCGTCGCTCAATGCCCAAGGGGTCAAGATTACCGATGGGCCGACGAAGACGTCCTCCGGGAGCCGATTCATCTTTATCGATGCGCCGGACGGCTACGAAATCGAGTTGATCGAACGGCCTGCAGGAGTGAAGATCGTCTAGCCACCCCGTCATTGGTCATTCGTCGTCGGTCATTTTCCGCGAGCAAGTCCTGTTCTCAGATCTGCGACCAATGACTATTGACCAGTAACGGATGACCCCAGTATCGTTCGTGCGGTTCCTGATCAATAGACGAAAAGAGGAGAAAGGACTGATCGGATGAAAAATGCTTTTTTCCGCGGACATGGCCTGGGCAACGATTACATTGTGATGGATCCCAAGGAACTGAGCGTAAAGCTCACACCGAAAGTGATTAAAGCGATCTGTGATCGCAATTGGGGGCTGGGAAGTGACGGCATTCTGGCCGTGGTCCCCTCGAAGAAAGCCGATTTCGGGCTGCGCATCTTCAACCCTGACGGCAGTGAAGCGGAAAAATCTGGAAATGGGCTTCGAATTTTTGCTCGCTACCTCCACGCTACAGGCAAGACCAAGAAGAAGCGCTTCACGGTTGAGACCAAAGGCGGGCTGGTTACCATCGATCTGCACATAGACCGGTATGGAGACGCCAGCGCCGCGACGGTCGAGATGGGGAACGCCATGTTTACACCGGATGCGTTACCCTGCTCCTTGAACGTACCAGAATTGATTCAGCAGCCTATCGAGGCTGCGGGGCGTTCGTTGGTCTTCACCGGCGTCAGTGTTGGGAACCCGCATTGCGTGGTCTTTCGACCGGCTGGCCAATCCTGGTCTCGGGAAGAACTGCTACAGTTTGGCCCTGCCTTGGAAAATCATACCCTGTTCCCGAAACGAACCAATGTTCAGTTGGCTATCCCAACCGGACCAAAGGAGATCTTCATCCTGATTTGGGAGCGGGGCGCTGGAGAGACACAGGCGTCCGGCTCATCCTCCTGCGCAGCGGCCAGCGCCGCGGTGCGGTTAGGACTGGTGAAGGCTCCCGTCACGGTGAAAATGCCGGGTGGTGTCCTGAACATCAGTGTGGGGCAAGACTTCAGCTTGACGATGAAAGGGCCGGTGGCCGAAGTCGCACGAGGGACATTGAGTCCATCGTTTGTGCGCGGGCTGAAGTAGCGCCTCCGCAAATCCCGTCTGCCATACGCCAATCGGCAGACATGTTGCGTTGACGCCTGGTATTCTTACGATTGATACATGAGAATTGGCGCATGACGCTCGACGTTCTTCAGTCCAAACTCGCCCATTTGCCCAGCAGCCCCGGTGTTTACCTGTTCAAGAACGGGCAAGGCGACATCATCTACATCGGAAAGGCCGCGGTCTTAGCCGACCGCGTGCGCTCCTATTTCCAGAAAGGCACAGACCTCAGTCCGAAGACCAGCCTCCTCGTCAGTCAGATCACCGATCTGGAAACCATGGTGACCCGATCTGAGCTCGAAGCCCTGATTCTCGAAAGCAACCTGGTGAAGCGACACAAACCCCGCTTCAACATCGTCTTGCGGGACGACAAGCAATACCCCTATGTGCGGCTGCCGATCAGGGACGATTTTCCACGACTGTCGATCGTCCGCCGTGTCCAAAAAGACGGCGCGTTGTACTACGGCCCCTACACGCCAGCAAACGCCCTGCGCGAAACTTTGAAGGTGATCAAGCACGTCTTCCCCTTGGCGACCTGCACGATCGACATCGACGGGAAGGCCGAACGAGCTTGTCTCGAATTTGAAATCAAGCGTTGCATGGCCCCCTGCACGAGCAATCAGTCGAAGGAGGAGTACCATCAAATCGTCAAGCAAGTCCGTCACTTTCTGGAGGGGCGAGACCATGAGCTGCTCGACGAGCTCCGCGTCAAAATGGAATCGGCTGCCGAGCGGGAAGAGTTCGAGGAAGCGGCTCGATTGCGAGACCGGCTCTTCAAGATCGAACGAATGTTGGAGAAACAACGCATTACCCAGACCTCGGCCACCGATCAGGACGTGCTCGGGATTGCGCGGCGGGGAGCTGCGGTGGATCTCCAGATTCTGTTCGTGCGCGGCGGATTACTGATCGGACGGAAAGATTTCTTCTGGCCTCAATCGGCGGATGCATCGGACAACGAACTCGTTCGTTCTGCGATCGAGCAATTTTACAACAAAGACGGGCAACCGCCACGGGAAGTCTTGGTCCCGACCGACCTCGACGACGTGACCTTGATCGAACAGTGGCTGTCCGAAAAACGTGGAGAACCTGTCCGCATCCTGACTCCCGAACGTGGCGTCAAGCATCAGCTGGTCCTCTTGGCGGAAGAGAACGCCACATCAGCCGTCGCCGAACATCTTCGCGAGGAGGAGCTCGACCGTCAGGCCTGTGAGGAACTGAAACGGATGCTCCGCCTTGAGCGTCCTCCTCGTCGGATCGAAGGGTTCGACATCTCCAATACAATGGGGAACCAATCCGTGGCATCGATGGTTGTGTGGGAAGACGGGGATATGAAAAAGGCGGACTACCGTCGATTCAAAATTCAAACCGTGCAGGGGGCGAACGACTTTGCCAGCATGAAGGAGGTCGTGATACGACGCTACGGCAAGTCCGGCGAAGAACCGGATCGGACCACGGACGACTTAGCTCACCCAGACGTAATCTTAATCGACGGAGGACTTGGGCAATTGGCGGCAGCCATTGAGGGGCTGAAGGAAGCTGGACACCAACACCTCCCGATTCTTGGGTTGGCCAAGGCCCGTGGCGAGAAGGAGGAGCGCGTGTTTCTCGCCGGCAGAAAGAACCCGATTGCTCTGACCGCCACCTCTCCGACCACGCATCTTCTCCAACATATTCGCGACGAAGCCCATCGTTTTGCCATCACGTTCCACCGAAAACTTCGAGGGAAAGCATTGGTCAACTCCAAGCTGGATCAGGTCATTGGAATCGGGCAGGTTCGACGCAAAGAACTGTTGAGCCGGTTTGGGAGCTTAGATAAATTAGAAGCGGCAAGCGATAAGGACTTGCAGAGCGCGGGACTCAGTCCGGAAACCGTCTCGAATCTCCGCAAAGCCCTCGCACAATAACTCGAATCCTCCTGGTAGCCTCAGAACAGATAGCGCAGGCTGAATGTTCCGAGATGCACAAAGGCATGATAGGTACCGTTTACCGTTGGGTTGAGATTCCCGACCACCGTACGCGATTCATAGAACCACTCCTGATAGGCAAGGTCGAGCCCGATTCCTTTCGGCCACAGCACCGACTCTCCACTGCATGGGATCATCCCAAGGAATTTCCCGGCGCCTGCGCAGAGGAACCCCACCCCCAAAGAGAGGGTATGAGCCGGCAACGAAATGATTCCTGGACTAAACGTCCGTTCCGGAACCGGATCCTGAGTAAATGTGTACCCGGAACGTACCCCAATCTCCCAGTTGGGAAACCAGGTCGGGTTTATCCATCTATATTCAGTTCCAAGTGCAATCACCGGCACGTTTTTCCACTGTTGTGGCTGAGGAATCGTGGCCCCGTTTGAAAGACGAACATCCAGATGTTTATTCAAACTCCAGCCCACATACTCGATATCGAGCTCCACCTTCCACTCCCTTTCGCTGTTACGCACCGGCCAGATAGCGACGGCCCCTGTAAACTTTTGAGGCAGCACAAGATCGGTGGAAGCGTCAGCCGCCTTTGCCCCGTTGACTAATAACACCCCCTTCAACGGTAACACCGCTTGACTGCGATAGACCAACCCGATCGAGACAATCGGTTTACCGGCTCCATTTCTCAGGGGAGCATAAAGCATACTGGCCGTCACGCCCACCCCAGTCCCTGTACCATTGAGTTCAAGAGATGCTCCGGCTGGAATGCCAAGAGCCCCGGCACTGATCTGCTTCTGCTCCACATGCCCTTCCCCAAGAAAGCTGGCGAAGGTATAAATATCTGCGGTCACCCCTACGGAGAGTGCATCACTGATCTTGTAGGCAATCGTTGGCTGGATGGCGAGTAACGGAAGTGCCGCCGACGTCACGGCGGTGTTGAACGGACCATCAAGGGGAAAGCGCGTGTTCAGCCCGAATGGTGACCCAAGCCCGATTCCGGCGGTCACCATAGACAGGAGAGGCAGTCCAATGGAGGCAAGATTGGCACTAAGATAGAAGTTACTGGGAGGGGGCCAGTTTACACTCCCATTGAAATCACCACGACTATCGATCCCCGTCGGACTTTTGAACTTGACAGATCCCCCCAACACATTGGTCCCCAGTACACTTTGGACACCTTGCACTTGAGTCAACGCAGCGGGGTTGTAGTGGATAGCTGAGGGATCATCGGCTTGTGCTGCGAACGCATTTCCTTGACCAGCTGCGCGTGCCCCCTGAGGTTGAAAGCGAAGAGCCTGCCCGTATGCGGCCATCGGCCGGACGAGTAACACAAAGACTACGAGCACCCAACACAGACGCAATACCCCCTTCAAGATCGTGAGACTCCATTGCATTGGCTCGCAGGATGTGTGACCACTATGCTAATCGCTCTCGATGTTCAGCACCTATCATGGCGTTCATACGCAACCATGAGGGTAAACTGATGATGAATCTTCCGTATAGAGATAATCGGCCCTAGTGCACGCATAAGACACCCCTGCCATTTTTTCAGTTTTCATCATGATTTTATAGATGGTAAAGTAGTTCCCCCTATAGTCGAGGAGGTGTGGTTATGGCACACGCATTGACCCAGCAAGCATTCCCTCACGCCACATTTGATGCCCTTTCCAAGCTAGAATGCCGAAACTTTATGGAAATCCTTCATTATGTGACGCAGGCGGAGACACCCGATCACGTGAGAGATGTACTGGTTCGATTTCAGAATTATTTTTCGTTCACAAAAGCATTAGGCGGCCTCGTCCGCTTAGGGCCGGATCAGTCTTTCGCCGGTTTTGGCAACGTCGTCAATGCCAGCTACCCGGATGAATGGCTCTATATGTATTGGAAGAACGGGTTTGCCGACGTGGATCCGGTCTTTAAGGCAGCCTTGAAGTCACCCGGCACTCGGCATTGGCAAGAGACCTATCGGAACATGTCTTCAGAGAAAGAACGGGAATTCATCGCCACCGCACAGCAATTTGGTCTCCGCGACGGGATCACTACCGGTTCTGTGGATGAAGCATGTGGGATCGCCACCTTCTGTTCGTTTGCGAGCGAGGAAAGTCTTGATGCAAAACGGCTCGTCCCACTGGTGGAATACCTTGGCTATTACATTCATATGGCTCTTTTGAAAGCCACACCGAAAGCCGCGCCGCAAACAGAACGATGCGTCAAAGAGCTGTCCTCGCGCGAAGTCACGATTCTCAATTGGATGAAGAACGGGAAAACCAATTGGGAGATTGGGAAAATCCTCGGAGTCAGCGAACGGACGGTTCGATTCCACATCGAAAGTATCTTTTCGAAATTGCAGGTGACCTCTCGTTCTCAGGCCGTGGCAACTGCTATCGAACATGGCCTACCAGCCCTACATGGGCTACCCTCCGCCATGTAGGGCTGCACCTCGCCGGCCAAGGCACAGGCCCCATCTCTTTTGGGACACTGTTTATCGCTTCGCAGTCATAATTATGCCGTGCGTACGAGCTGTCGGTCTTTAACGAATTCAGCGTACCCCCGACCTTCCTCTTGTTCCTCCGGCGCTCGATATTGATGGGTTGCCGTTTCACGTGCTGGTGTTGTCGTGGTAAGCCAATCTAGCATGGCAGGACGGCGGGTAGTAGCTTGGGAGCGAAATTCATCCAGATCAAGGAATCCTCCAATGGACAGCACCTCAGCTGGTGGCAACGCGACAGCTTCGCCGATGGGACGGCATGGCCATCCCATACGCTGGACGACCTTCAAGAGCCTGTGTTCGACTACCATATAGGTATAGCGGACGTCATGAAGTAGACACCACTGGTACATCCCCTTAAAAATTGCTTTCATCAGGCTTGCAGAAAGACCACGGTCCTTGATCGCAGGATCAACCGCAAGACGTGTAATTTCTGCCGTATCAACCTCTTTTCTGACTCTATGTTGACCCACGAGGCATGCACTAAATTCACTTTCCAACATGAAGGGGACCGGGGCTTGGGTCATCCGGACCAACCCCAACAGTCGAGAGTGGTCTTCAAACACCCCGATAGAGGTACTCCACGCATCGTACACATCAGATTCGAGTCGATCAGCTCGTTCTGGAACCCACTTGAGTCGCTCCGCAAACACTCGATGCCGTAGTTGATAGGCCTGGATCATTTCGTCTCTTGTTTCGACCGTCTTAATGAGAAAGTTTCCCTCGGAAAACTTAACGGTTCTTTCCTCTAAGACTACTGGAATGGACATAGCTGAATCCTTTCAAGATGAGAAAATAGTGGCCGCACTAGGGCTAATTGACTTGACGGATCGCCAGAAGGAGGACGATGGGAAGTCCCTTTGAGAGACTCCATTGCCTTTCCCCTGGCTCTTTCTCAGGAAATGACTGAGGTTGGCATGACCACCTCCATGCACGTGGAACGCATAGGTACTGCACTAGGGTCAAATGACTGGTCCGAATGCCGAATGAGGGAGGCGGATGGTTCCACCTTAGAGGACAAACGTCACCTGGCGGGTCCGCCAGGTGATTTCCTGGTCTTGTCGCAGTAAAAGGTGTTGGTCTAGGTACTGGGAAGGCGTTTCGTGGAGCTTCAGATAGGAGGAAGGTGCATGGAAGAAACTCGCGTCACCGTGGCGAAGAAAAGATTCGAGGTGTTGGACGGAGGGCTCCAGACTACGTCGAGGCTCTCAATCTCACAGTCAGCCCGACCGGTAAAGCAATCCTATGGTTGGGCTCAACTGGAACCCTGCGCTGGTGAATTAACCGCGGCCTATAAGGCAACCGAACAGCGCCTACACATGCTCCTGGAGGATCGCACCCGCATCGGTCGTGATCTGCATGACTGCGTACTGCAGTCGTTGTATGCCATCGGGTTGGGTATTGAAATGAATCACAAAATAAGGCATATTAATACTAAGGAACCAATAGCATCTGATATTGGGATGATTGAGCAGATCAACCAACTGATCCATGAGGTCCGGAGCATGATCCGCGAATTGGAGTCCGGGACCATCCAGGTCTTTGATCTTGCTTCGGAGCTGAATACGTTGCGTACGACCTATGAGCAGACAGGCCAACTGCGACTGCGATTGGATCTTCAGCAGGGCGCCCTTGAGGTGCTCACACATGAGGAAGAACGAGAGATCTTGAATATCGTACGAGAAGCGCTCAGCAATTGTGCCCGCCATGCCCATGCATATCGAGCGACGGTTGCCATTCGCATGAAAGACACAAGAATTCGCGTCACGGTACAGGACGACGGAATCGGATTCTCCACGGTTGTCGGACAATCTGGTGGATACGGACTGGCCAACATGGAGGCCCGTGCCAAAAAACTTGGAGGGACGTTACGGGTTCAGTCCAAGACCGGCGGAGGCACACAGGTGACGGCGGAGTTTTCGTTGGAACCCCTATTAACTCCTGTATGAAACAGCCACAAACCAGCATCGTTCTTATCGATGACCACGAGATGGTCCGTCGAGGGCTTCGCGCCCTGCTTCACCTCGAACCGGATATGACTATCGTCGGTGAAGCGGGAACGGTCGCAGAGGGCGTCTCCGTCGTCGAGCGACTCACCCCACACATGGTTTTGCTTGATGTCAAACTTCCCGACGGCACCGTGACCGAAGCCTGTCGACGGCTTCTGGCCGCTGCGCCAAAGCTTCGCATTCTGGTTCTCACCAGTTACGCTGAAGATGCGACTGTGATGGCGTCCGTTCAAAATGGAGCCCATGGTTACGTTCTCAAGGATGTCCGCATGGACGACCTGGTTCGCGCAATTCGCACGGTCGCCTCTGGTCATGGCTATCTGGATCCACGAGTGGCCCAGCGGGCCCTTCATTGGATTCGGACCAGCTCACACCTAGGCGTGAATTCCCAGGGCGTCACCCGACTGTCCCCTCAGGAACGTCTCATTCTGCCTTTGCTGGCTGAAGGGAAAACAAACAAGGAGATTGCCGTCCATCTCCGTTTGAGTGATAAGACGGTAAAAAACTACCTGGCGAATATCTTTGATAAGCTCCACGTGAAACGCCGCACTGAAGCCGTCGCCTGGTTCATGAAAGAAAGCCATGTGCCTCCTCCTGCACGGAGTCCAAAACTCTAGGACGTTTACAATCCTCTAGGCCTTCGTTAATCGCTCGTTCTTCTCGCCACTTTTTCGACCACTCCTGTTGTATTGTATCGGTACGAGGATCTATTCTATATGCCTAGCCGTTGTCCTCAACGGCGGCCTGTCCGACCAAGCGGATGGACGCATTTCTAAGTTTTGATCGACCTCGCACCCTGGAATCCACGCGTATGAATTCTCCGATAGGGATCGACAACCCTGTCTCCGCCGAATTGATCCAACTACGGCGGCAGGTTGTTGAATTACAGCAGGCCCTGGCTCAATCAGCAGAACAGGCCCATCGACTTACCCATGCATCGGTGCTTGGGGCAGCCCAGGTGGGAACGTGGGCGTGGGAATCCGAGACCAATCGGATCAGCTGGTCCCCGGAAACTGAACAGATCTTCGGTCTGCGTCCGGGCTCCTTCGATGGAACCTACGAAGGATTCTTTGCGCTCGTCCATCCGGACGACCGACAACGACTCAGTGATGCCATTGCCACCGCGGTCGCGGAACGCACCTTTTACCTCATCGAGCATCGTATCATCATGCCGAATACGGAACCTCGATGGATCGCATGCCGTGGCCGCGCCCTTTCTGGAGAAAATGGTGCAGCATCAGGGATGGTCGGCACGGTAGAAGACATCACCGCGCGCAAGCAATCAGATCTGGCCCAGCAAGCCATTCAGGAATCCCTGGAAGCGCGTGTGCGTGAGCGGACGGCCGGACTCGAGAGTGCCGTGCAAGAGCTCAAACGGGAAGTCGAGCTGAGGCAAAAGGCAGAATCAGCGCTCAGAGCCAGCGAGCAGCGGTATCAGTCCCTCTACGAGCATAACCCCTTCATGTATTTCACGCTTGCTTCGGATGGCACCATCTTGTCGGTCAACAGTTTTGGCGCCGAACAATTGGGATACGACCCAAAAGACCTTATCGGCCGATCGATTGCGGAGGTGTTTGATTCCAGTGAACACCAGTCCACCTTCGAACGGCTCACTGCTTGCGTGATGAGTCCCTATACCCTGCGGGAATGGGAAGCTCAAAAGATTCGGAAAGATGGAACCAGACTATGGGTGAAGGAGCGAGCCAGAGCTATTCACGATCACATGGGGACGACTCTCGTTCTCGTAGCCTGTGAAGATATCACGGAAAGGAAGCGTACCGAAAAACAGCTGGAGGAAACTTCCCGACTGCTCCGGACGCTCGTGAACGAGTCGGCGCTCCCACTCGTCAGCCTCGACCGAGCCGGTCGGGTCATCAGTTGGAATCAGGCGGCAACCCGGCTGTTCGGCTGGACGGAAGAAGAGGTGCTCGGCCGTGAACTTCCCTACGTGCAAGCCGGGGAGGAAGCCACGGCTGATGCCTTGTGGGAAAGAGGAATCCGCGGAGAAATAACTGGTCCGATTGAATTGCGCCGTCAGCATAAAGACGGTCAGATGCTCGATCTCCTCCTATGGCCCGTCTTTGTCTCAGACGAGTTCGAGCAGGTTTCACTTGCAGTCGGTCTCTACGTCGATCAATCCGACCTGAAACGAGCTGAAGAAGCCAGGCTGAGAAGTGAAGACCGACTCCGGTCGTTCTTAGACGCGCTGGATGACCTTGCCTTCGAATTCGATCAGGACGGAAGATACCTCAACGTCTGGACACGGAACGAGGACAAACTGCTGGTACCCAAAGCTCAGCTCATCGGCAAGCTCATCACCGACATCTTCGGACCTGACACCGGAACCCACTATGTGGAAACAATCCGACACGTCATTACCACCGGACAGACTGCAACCGTCGAATATAGCGTGTTGCTCGGCCAGGACAGACGACACTTTTCTGGAATTTTGACACGCATTCCAGGAGGTCACGGAGGGAGCGCCACCGCCGGCTGCATTGTCCGTGATATGACCGCAACCCGGCTTATTGAGTCCCAACTTCGTGAAAATGAGGCCCGGTGGAGGACGCTGTATGAACATGCAGGAGTTGGGATCGCGCAACTCACTCTCGATGGTCGATTCATCCGAGTGAATCCGCATCTATGCAAGATCCTGGGACATCCATCGGAAGCGATCATCGGACGGAATTTTCAGGACTATACCCACCCGGACGACGTCCAAGCGAATCTTGCACATCTTGCAGAATTGCTCGCCGGGAAAAGGCACTCCTTCTCGATGGAAAAGCGCTATCGCCGGGCTGATGACACCTGGGTGTGGATCACATTAACCGTATCGTTGGTCCATTCCGACTCCGTGGATCAGGACTATCTGAGTGCCGTCATTCAGAATATCGACGATCAGAAGCAGTCCTACTCGCTCCTTCAAGCGGCTATGAACTCAGTCGCGGATGGTCTTCTCATCGTCGACCGTCAAGGGAAGGTCACAAGTGCCAACCAGCGATTTCTGTCTCTTTGGAACATTCCTCATGAGTTGGCCGATTGTCAGGACGACGCGTGGCTCACCGCCGTCGCAGATCAGTTGGAAGACCCTCCTGCATTTTTGGACAAGGTGCGTGCGCTGTACGCGCATCCCGAAGAAGCAAGCTTTGATGTACTGCGTTTTAAAGACGGCCGGCTGTTCGAGCGTCACTCGCGACCTCAGATTCTGGGCCGAGAAATCGTCGGCCGCGTGTGGACGTTTCAGGACGTCACGGAACGTAAACGCGCTGAAGATGCCTTACGCGCAAGCGAGCTACGGCTCCAGCAATTTGTGGCCGAAGCTCCCGTCGGGCTCTGTATTCTCGATGAGAACTGGCGTGCCATCAGTGCCAACAGAGCCTTGTGCGAATTGACTGGCTATGAGAAAGAAGAGATCCTCGGCAGCACCTATGCGCTCTATACGCACCCGGAAGACCTTTCTGCCAATATCGTGCTCACAGATGAGTTTTTTCGAGGAGTTCGGTCGCAGTACAGCTATGAACATCGCTATATCAGAAAGTCTGGAGAAATCATCTGGGTTTCGGTTAAAGCGACACGGATCGAACTATCCGGACACAGGGGGCCGTTGCTTCTGACCGCAGTCCAAGACATTACCGAGCGCAAGCTGGCCATGGAGGAACGCGAGCAACTGAGCCGAGATCTGCACGATAACCTTCTGCAAGCCTTGTATGCCGTCGGTATGCAACTGGAGGCGGGGAAGCTGGCCATGAAGCAATCGGCCCGCCGTTCGAAGGCCCATATGAGTCAAGCCATCAGCCAACTCAACAATCTCATGGTAGACGTTCGCCGATTTATCGCACTGTTGACAAGGCACCCCCCCGCGGAACTAGATTTTGGGCATGCACTCAATCAACTCATCGTGTCAATGACCGGAACCGACCAGGCCACACCTCAGCTTGAGATCAAGAGTCCCGTTCTTTCGTTCGTGACTCCCCAGCTGGCGGAACAACTCCTCAATATCGCGCGGGAGGCCTTGAGTAATAGTATACGCCACGCTCGTGCCTCCCATCGCTGGGTACAGCTGAGCTTGATCGACAATTCCATCCGGTTGGTCATTGGAGACAATGGCGTCGGGTTTCTCAAAACCCCCCGACGGCGCATGGGCCATGGGCTCAGTAACATGGCAGCGCGGGCGAGACATGTATCCGGTACCTTTACCCTGCAAAGCGCTCCGAAACAAGGGACCATCATTACGGTTAACGTACCATTGAAAAAGGACATCGTGTATGAGTAAAGGGTCGGTGATCCGGTTGATCATTGTGGATGATCACGAAGTGGTGCGCATCGGGCTTTGTGCGGTCCTCAATCTGACACCTGGGATGAAGGTCCTTGGTCAGGGAGGGCGGATGAAGGATGCCACAAAGCTTTGTTGCCGATTACAGCCCGATCTTGTGCTTCTCGACATTCGATTGCCCGATGGCAGTGGTGTAGATGCCGCTCGAGAAATTCTTGTCAACTGTCCCCAGACTCGCGTGCTCTTCCTGACGAGCTTCGCCGACGAGCATACCGTTTTGGAAGCGATTCTTGCCGGAGCGCATGGGTACATTCTGAAAGACATTGCCTCTCATGCTCTTATTCGCGCCATTCGTTCAGTGGCGGCCGGGCAGGTACACATCGACCCTCGGTTGACAGGTCGAACGCTGGGGTGGCTGAAGAACATGTATCGGGAACCTGGCCATTCGAAGCGCCCGCTCCTCTCCCCCCAAGAGCAACGTCTGTTGCCTCTGGTCGCACAAGGTCTCACGAACAAAGAGATCGCTCACGATTTGCACCTCAGTGAAAAAACCGTCAAGAACTACCTCGCGAACATCTACACGAAGCTGAATATTGGGCGCCGCTCTCAGATCGCAGCGTTTTATGCTGGAAGCTTTAAAGGTTCAGGTAGGCGCTTGAGTGCAAATTCCAACTGATCGAGATGCGCCCTGTCCTGTCACACCCCAGCCTCTGTGGCCGCTTAAAGGAGCCGATCCCGCGAGACACACCCAACACCTGGAGGATCAGATAGCTGCGATCCGCTGATACCCGCCGGTACACTCCTGACCAACACCTCGCTCTGCCATGACGTTCCGCAAGTCGTCGAATGAGTTAAGCATAGGCTCGATCGTGCCGATAAGAAGGTGGTGGGTCTATCCTCAGGATCTGCGGTGACCTGTGCGAATGTTTTCGGGATTGATGCCCGGTAGTCACTTGTAGCAGAGTCGGAGTTTCTCATGCCAACATCGGTATCGAATGCGGCCTCCGTCCTACTGATCGAGCCGAATCGGACTCTCGCCCTGCAATTCAGAGAGCTTCTCGCAAAGTCTTTTTCCACAATGCCCGACACGATGATGGTCGACTCGCTTCAGGAAGGGGTGAATGTCCTGAGAAGCCGTGAGATATCATTGGTGCTCGTGGATGTCGAGCTGTCTGACGGCACCGCCAGGGATGCGGTTCGTCTGCTACGGGTAGCTGCCCCGTATAGCGCCGTGATCGCATTCGCTCCATCAGGAAACGAGGAATCCCTGTTGGCAGCGGTTCAAGCCGGCTCGCACGAACTGCTTCACCGTGTTCTCCCGTCAACACAGCAACTCACCCTGGCAGTCCGATCTGCCTTCATCAGAGCCAGATCACCAAAGATATCCACAGAAGCCTTGCAAGCTTCTTCTCCTACCGCAATCTTGCCTGCAACAGTGTCCAAGCTGGCACACGACCTGAATAATGCGCTGATGTCTATTAAGGGATTTGCCGACATCCTATTCGCCCGTTTGCCGGCTGAAGAAGGACTCCATTGTTGTGTAGAACAGATCAAAGATTCCTGTGACCGCGCCTCGCTATTAACGAAAGAGCTGGCCCGTTTGTCGACTGACGCTCTGTCCTAGCGACATCAAACACGGTCGCCACACCTCTGCAGACTTCCGTATCATTGGAAACTGGAATTGACAGACCCGACCGCGCTGACTAGGATACGTCGCGCCGGAGTCAGGAGGCCTGGATGTCTGATTCTCAATCACCACACACTCACGTAAGCCTACCATCACCGAAGAAGTATCACTCAGCCAGCAATCAAGTCGAGGCGTTCTTCGAGAACATCGTCTTCGCCAGCCGGTGGATTCAAGCCCCGCTCTATGCCGGCCTGATCGTGGCAGAGCTCCTGTATGCCTACAAGTTTCTCGTCGAACTCTGGGAGATGGTCGTCCACATCAACAAGATGGAAGAAACCGTGTTTATGCTCGGAGTCCTGGGGTTGATCGATGTGACGATGGTCGCCAATCTATTGACCATGGTCGTCATAGGGGGGTACGCCACGTTCGTCAGCAAGCTGGATTTGGAACACCATCCAGATCGACCGGACTGGCTCACCCACGTCGATCCCGGCACGATCAAAATCAAACTGGCCGCTTCCTTGATCGGTATCTCCAGCATTCACTTGCTCAAGGGATTTGTGGACGTGGCCAACGAGGATCCTGAGCATCTGAAATGGAAGATCTTTATCCATATGACATTCTTGGCCTCCGCCATCCTGCTGGCTTGGACCGATAAGATCATGCAAAAGGATAAGAAGCACTGAGCCGGAAAGATCGCCATTCTCCCCACCGGCCTCGCTAACCGGCTCGTCATGCAATTGCTGAGGAAGAGAAGTCCGGCGAGACGAGTCACCGAGCCGACGTACCCCGTACCTTTGTTCCGACAGCAGCCTTGATGGCTTCCACGGTCAGCGGTTTCTCTAGGTACCCACTGATCTCAAACGGCAGACGTGACGCATCTCCGCCTACCGCGTCGTGCGTAAGCCCAAGAATTTTCAGATGCGGGAAGCGCACTTTGAGCTGTTGCACTGAAGCACGATCAGGTTCCTGTCGCAATACATCGATCTCTGCAACCAACAGGGTTGGCGAAAGGTCAGGCGCAAGATTTTGGAGCTGCTTGGCCTCCAGGATATTATGGGTGCGAAATTTGAGCCGTTCCAAAGTTCTGAGCAGGACGGCCTGGCTCACCGCCTCCGTCACATACACCAACGCACAAAGGGTATCGGGCGACACACCGCCATCGCCCGCTTGAGCGAGAGAAAGATCGAACCAAAATGTACTTCCCTTCCCAAGCTCACTCTGGAACTCCATCGTCCCACCCATCAGCTCGGCAAGCTGTTTAGCGAGCGCCAAGCCCAACCCCATCCCGCCATACTTCCGTCGATTGGACCCATCCACTTGCACGAAGGGCTGGAACAATCGATTGGCATCGGTCTCCTCAATCCCGATCCCTGTATCGCTCACGCTAAATCTGAGACGGCTGTCTCCCGCTCCGGCCCTCGGCTGCGGAGAGGGTTCCACCCGCACAGAGACCTCTCCATGTTCCGTGAACTTCACCGCATTGCTGAGCAGGACCGAGAGAAGACGACCGAGACGGACCGGATCCCCCAACACCTTCGACGGGACCACCGATCCAATGTCGTATCGGAGGCGAATGCATTTCTCCTTGGCCCGTTCCTGGAATGTCGCAAGATTGTCGACCACAACCGCCTTGACCTCGAATTCCTCCTGCCTGAGGGCGACCCGCCCCGATTCCAGCTTGGAAAAATCTAAGATGTCGTCGACAATGTCCAATAAGGCTTTGGCAGACAGTTTGATCGTCTCTGCACAGTCACGTTGCTCCGGTGTCAGATCGGTATCCAACAACAATTCATCCATCCCGATGATGCCGTTCATCGGAGTTCGAATCTCATGGCTGATAGTGGCAAGAAACTCTGATTTGAGCCGCGCTCCCTCAAGGGCTGCATCTCGAGCCTGAACTAACTCGATCTGACTCTTACGTAAGTCCTGCATAGCCTGACCGGCTCTCTGCATATAGCGAGCCCGATGCCCCAACAGAAGGCCATTGATCGGCTTGACGATGAAATCGGTGGCTCCCACATCGTAGGCTTGGGTAATCGACTGATAATCCTCCAGTCCCGTCATGATCAGGATCGGCGTATGCTGCCCTTCCGGTAATCGTCGCAATGCCGCACAGACTGCAAAGCCGTCCATCTCCGGCATCATGATGTCCAGTAGCACAAGGTCTGGCCGGTGTTGACTGAAGGCCTCGACACCAAGGCGTCCATTCTCTGCCTCTTTGACTTCCCAGCCGGACTGTTCAAGCGCCTCACACGCTAACAACCGGGCAACGGTATCGTCGTCCACGATCAAAACCTTTGGCCGAGCTTCATGTGTCATACCGCCGGTCTTCCTTTTGCTAGTTCCTCTTGAAGCGCCGCGCACGCAGACTCGTAGTGCAGTTCAAACCGACTTAAGACTTCTCCCGCTCCATTGAGCTCTCCACGAGCTCCCATCAGTTCCAGCTCGCGGCAGTCGGCAGCCAAGGCCACGGCTCCCAACTGCGCGCTGCTTGACTTCAACCGATGCGCAGCGGCACGCAATTCGGCCGCATCCTTCGAGAGCACTGCTTGACGGACCCGGGCGACCATCTCTCGTGACGTCTCGACATACTGGGAGACGATGCGAGTGAAGATGTCGGGGTGACCAGGGCGCTGCAGAACGCGGATGGCAGTCAAGGAAGATTGGTCAAGGATGGTCGCATCGGCCGTGGGGGCAGACCGTTTCCCTCCTCCCCCAGCAGTGTTCGGCTCCTGACTGCCGGTGACAAGAGCTTCTGGCGGCCGGGATGACACGCTAGGAGTCTGCTTCGTATTGTTCCCAGGAATCCATCGAGCCAACACATGTTCAACCTGAGTCAACGTGAATGGTTTTGTCAGATAATCATCCATACCGGCGGCGAGACAGAGTTCTCGATCTCCCTGCATCGCATGCGCCGTCAACGCGACGATCGGCACCCGATGGATGCCAACCGCGGCCGTCTCCTTGGATTCACGTTCCCGGATCAACCGAGTCGCCGTGAGGCCGTCCATTTCTGGCATCTGGCAATCCATAAAAACAAGATCGTATTTCTTCGTCTCAGTTGCTTCCAGGGCTTCTCTCCCGTTTTCAGCGAAATCAATCCGGCATGCGAACGTCTCGAGCATGCCGGAGGCGACTTCGCGATTGACGGGATTGTCTTCCACCAACAGGATGTGGATCTCCCTCTGAGACTGTGCGTGCTGATCTGTCCGTACCACTCGGACAGTGGTCGCGACTTCCGGCAACCAGTCAGAGTGCTGGACAGGTTCGCATCGTGTAAAGAGCGCGGTGAACCGGAATGTCGAACCTTCACCGAAACGACTCTCCAGTTCGACGCGCCCCCCCATCAGCGTCACGAGTTGCTTGACAATGGCCAACCCTAAGCCGGTTCCGCCGTACTTCCGCGTCGTCGACCCGTCGGCTTGGGAAAACGCGTCAAAGATGTGGGTTTGCACTTCAGGAATGATACCGATACCTGTATCCTGAACGGTGATTGACAACCCATGCTGCTGGTTGCTCGGGTTCTCGCTCGTCACCGATACTTCGACAGATCCCACTTCGGTAAACTTGACCGCGTTCCCCACCAGATTGACAAGAACCTGCCTCAAGCGAATCGGATCCCCAAGTAGATAAGCAGGAATATCGGGATCCATATGCAAGGAGAGCTTCAACTGCTTCTTCTGGGCAGTAGGCCCTGATAGGTCGATGGCCTCCTGAATCGTTCTCCGCACATCGAACGGAATCCTCTCCAACTGCAGCTTCCCGGCCTCAATTTTCGAGAAATCTAAGATGTCGTTGATAATGGAAAGCAGAGCCGTGCCGGAACGTTGGATCGACTCGACCAGGTGTCGTTCCTTGTCGTCAAGCGTGCGTCGGAGGAGGAGTTCCGCCATACCCAGCACTCCGTTCATGGGGGTACGGATCTCATGGCTCATATTCGCCAGGAATTGGCTCTTGGCTAAGCTGGCGGCTTCGGCGGCTTCTTTTGCCAGGCGGAGCTGTTCCTCCGCGACCTTACGATCCGTCACATCGAGATGGATTCCCATGATACGGGACGATAAGTCCGCCTCGTTCTTGATCATAGTCCCACGAGCAAGAATCCATCGGTAGGAGCCGTCCTTGTGCTGAAGACGATGCTCGATCTCAAGCGCAGATATTCGCCCATTCAGGTAGTCCTCGATAGTGCCCAAGACACGATCGTGATCTTCTGAATGGATCCGGCTCTCCCACTCTTGAAGCGTATTGTCGAGTTCATCCTCGTCATACCCCAACTGACGCTTCCATTCCGGTGAGAGATAGACATCGTTCGAACTGAGATCCCAATCCCATACTCCGATGTTGGTGCTCTGGACCGTTGTCATCAGACGTCCTTCGCTGGTGCGCAGCGCTTGCTCCGCCTTCCGTCTGTCCGCGGCTTCAATAGCCAAAGTCACGGTATTGGCGGCGGCCGTGGCGAAATGTTGTTCCTCGAGCGTCCAATGTCGCATGGGGCCGAGATGCTCATAGCAGACCACACCGATCATCTTGCCTCCCGAGCGAATCGGAACATCGAGCATAGAGGTAATGCCAAGCGGCGCCAAATAGTCCTTCGTAAACTCCGCCGCCCTCGGATCCTGCTGTGCGTCGTCGGCCGCCACGATTCGCTCGGTACCCAATTCTTGAAAATAACGCGGATAGGTGGTCGCGGCTAGCGCGAAGCCTTGAGAATGTTCCTGAGTGGACAGCTGAAAAAGGTCGGCACACTGAATGGCTGAACGATCCTGTGTAAAAAACCAGATGCTGACCCGCTCCGTGCGAAGACAGGCTGCCGCCACTCGCGTGACGGCTTGAAACGCTTCATGGAGATCACCGCCATAGACCTGTGGGTTTTGGGTCAGTTCGGATAATCCTATTTGGATTCGCCGGAGAAGGTTCTCTGTCTGTTGACGCTCTCGCTCGACCTGTTTCTGCCTGGTGATATCTCTGAACACGAGCACGGCACCGATGACGATCCCATCCGAGAGCATCGGGGTCACGACCAGAGAGATAGCTACAAGCTGTCCGTCTGCTGTCACCAAGAGACCATCCTCTGTCCGGTACGGTTTACCCGAGGCCAGAGGCGGCAAGGTGCTGTCGGTAATCAGACAGTCATCTCGGTACTCCTCCGGGCCAGGCGAAATCATTCGGTACACAGGGCTATCGACAAGCATCGGCAAAGTCTTTCCGAACAGGAGTTCCCCTTGATGATTGACCATCTGGATCTTCCAAGCCGCATCCACGACGCAGAGGCCGTCTCCCATGGCCTGCAAGACCGCCTGGAGCTTGTTTCGCTCCTGAGCCAGTTGGGTCTCGCTGGCCTGCACGAGTTGCGCATAGAGGTTCCGCATCTCTTCCGACGAAAGGGCAAGCGATCGTTCCAACAGCGCACGGCCCTGATCCGCTTCCAGATAGCTTTGGCTGATTCGTTCCAGGATTTCACCCCAGACCTCCGATGTCGGTGGTGGGTGGTCCTGATCGAGACCCACACGCTTCAACTGTCTTGCCAGCAGAGGATGCATGGGCAATCAGGCCGCCTCACTCAGTGTCGTCAGCGTCATCGTCTGGTTGTGAAGATCACACGTACCCGTGGCATAGGGCGAAATTTCCCCGTACGAGTAGAATCCAATCTGTTGGGTTCCCTTCGGGAGCACCTCCAGCGTGGCTTCCGTCTCTTCTTCTGTCCGCTCTCCCAGGACTAATCGACGCCCGACGCAGCTGATCGCAATGGCGAGGGTGCAGGATTCGCCATCGGCCGAGAGTTTGGTCGTCGTGGCCGCCTCTGACGCGCCCTGCACCAATCGATCGAAATTGGCCTTCATCAGCTGCGCCAACGAGCCTTCCGAGATATCCCCTGCGAAGGTGAGGGATTGGTCTTCCTCATTCACAGCGAGAATCGTCCTGACAAGGCTCTTGGAATCTGATTGGTCAGCCCGCAAAGCGAGAGGGAACAAGAGTCCGGTGGCAGGCAAGCCGGCAGCTCGATCGCCGAGATACTCTTTGTACAATTGAAGGGCTGGACGACCATCAAGCTCAAAAAGAACATTCCCCTTGGACTTCGTGACGCGTCGTTCAGGCCCGAACAGATCCCATCCCCCCTTAGAGCCGTGACCGATCCGCACGTGGTTCCCATAGAACCCTACCGCCGTGACCCACCCCGGTTGAGGCCGTCGGTCCTGGAGGACCCACGTCCGCTGAAATCGATTCCCGTCACCGGCCAAGCCACCCGTAACGACAACAGAAGGGAGCATTGTTGAATTCAAGCCTCGCACCAACTCACTCCCGTTCACACTAAGGCCGTCTGACAGCACAAGGATTCCTCGTAAGGTGGAATCCTTGAGCTGTTGAGCAATCTGCTGCCCGGCCTTGAAGGAATCGTCCGCTGACCGTACCGGCGCACTGGCTACCCGGAGATTCGTATGCTCGAACTTGGCGATCGCTGCGCTGAGACTTTCGTCAAAGATCTGGGTCCCAAAAATTTCTCCAGCCGTTGAACAGCCCACAATCACTGACTCGCTGTACTCCTCCAGCAACTCGTTCATCGGCCCTGGTGCATCGAGCAAGCTGGTAGACCCAAACACAACGACCAACGTCTGGCGTGAGTCGATCCGTGGCCGACTCTTAACCGACCATCCTTTCTTATGATCATGGCCAAGTGTGTGAAGCTCCATTGTGCGTCCTCCTTATGATCTCAACCTAGGCGGCCTCTTGATTCTCATGGCCAGCCATCCAACTCGGGACAGAACCGCCTCACTGATTCTTAGGCGATCGCGTGAAAGATTGTGGAAATGGGTGCCTGGTCATGCGTCGGTTATGCCGCTCGAAAGCAGAATGGCACACAAACCAAGTCGTTACTTTTTCGGCACTTAGGGCGCCAAACTTGATAGGAAATCAGTGAAGATTCTGAGGAGGATGAGACACAACTACGCCGAATACACCGAGCTTACACACAACGAAAACACCCGATCATACGCAGCGTTGTCTTATGTCCAAGCGTCGGTAAGTTGCCCATTACCATCCCGCCAATGCGGCGTCCAGGCGAGGGCTACAAGCTTCACAGCGATGTTGGCCTTTGTAGGTTTGATTGAAATCGTGTCGAGCTTTTCATTCAGCGGGTCGGTCGCTGCCGCCAGGGCGTCACTCTCTGATTTGAACTGCGCTTCAAGCTCCGCCAGCTGCTGTTGAAGGGCAGCCACATTTTCTTCTGCCACTCCGACATCCTTGGATTCTTTCATGACCCGGCCTGCGCTCCGAATCGCAGTCGTCGCGCGACCGATGTTCGATGCGCTGATCGTCTTTCGCCCCATAAAGGCGCCAAGGATGGACGCTCCGACGGAAATCGCCGCTTGCACCTGACTGGCGCGTGATTCGGTCTGCTGTTTTTCCTTTGCCAATTCGGCCCGCCTGATACGCTCTTCAAGCGTCGCAATCTTCGAGGCATATTTCCGGCGCAGTTCTTCCACCGCTTTATCGCGGGCTTCGCGTCCAACCTGCTGCAATCGCACACGGAAGTCACGCTCAGACTCACCAAGATTGGACACTTCTTTAGCACTGGGGCTCTTGAATAATTCCAGCTTCTGCGTCCTGTAGAGCCATCCACCGAAGTCCTTGTTCCAGTCGGCATAGTTCTTCGCCTTACCGGCGTTTGTTGGTAAGGCAAGAAACTGGGCGCCTTCTTCGGGATCTTGTTCAAGATCACCCACGGACAAACCCGCCGATTCGGCTTTATCCCAATCGACCGCCACGGGACCATCTACCACAGGGGCGACGACGGTCACCTCCTGAGTCGTGTCGATGCCACTCTTCGAATCGGAAAACCGGATCTGTGACGACCCGAGCAGCATCGGTGCGTATACCAGCTCACTCCCTTCCGGCTTCGCACCACGAAGCGGTACGAAGTGCTGTGGCACATCCGGAGGCAACATGGGGCGTGAAGCGTGAGGCGTAAGGTGTGAAGCGTCTGGAGACGAAGTCTTCGAGCTAGGCGTTTCACGTTTCACATTTAACGTTTCACTTCTTACCGGATCCATCAAGATCTTGATCTGCGTGCGCGTGAGCGGCCCACGGAGATAGGACAGACACCAACGGGTCTCGAACACCACCGGTTCGTCCTCATGGACGTTATTCATGAGAAAAATGCGATTCCCGAGTCCTGCCAGGGTTTGTTCCATCTGGCCGCGATCAAACTTTTTCCCGGCGCTACTCGAGGCTCCCTCCAACCCCTCCAACACACGGGCTTTATCCCGCTCAGTCTGCAACCGACCGATGAACCACGTCCCGGTGTTGGCCAAACCCTTGTAATCGAGGTCGACGGGATTCTGCGTGGCCAGCACGACCCCAAGACCGAAGGCACGCGCCTGTTTCAGGAGGGTCAGCAGCGGCAATTTCGAAGGTGGATTGGAAATCGGTGGGAAATACCCAAAGATCTCATCCATGTACAAGAGAGCACGAAGGCTCGTGGTCCCTGATTGGGCCCTCATCCAGCCGACCATCTGGCTCAGCAGCAACGTCACGAAGAACATCCGTTCGGCATCATTCAGATGAGCGATCGAGAAAATGGCCAAGCGAGGCTTGCCTGAGGGCATGTACATGATGGACTGAATATCCAGCGCTTCCCCTTCGAGCCAAGCCTGAAATCCAGGCGCAGCGAGGAGGTTATTCAGCTTCATCGCGAGCGCAAAACGCTCTTTCGACGGGAAGAAAGAATCGACGTCCATGACACCGATCTTGGACACAGGAGGCGATTGAATCGCATGGATCAGTGCGGCCAAATCCAGATCTTCTTCTTTCTTCCAGGTCTGGTCGAGAATGGTCGAAAGCAGAATATGCTCGCGGCTTTGAATCGGGTCAGCCTCGATACCGAGCAAGCCAAGGAGGCTCGTGACCGTCGTGCTGATACGCTCGCGCAACAACTCCGCATCGTTCAAGACATCAGCCGACGGAGCAGCGAATGATTTCAAAATCGACACCGGCAACCCGGCGCTGCTGCCAGGCGTGTAAATAGCGATGTCCGCGGCATCGCGGAACCGTTGTATGCGCGCGCCGTCCTGCTGCCAACCAGCCAATCCCTTGGTCCATAATTCAGCCTGCGCGTCGGCATAATCGGCGGAAGACAAACCCTTCTTGCGTGCATCGTCTTCATTGATCCAGGGTTGGAAATCTTCACCCTTCAAGCTTGGAAATGTCAGCATCAAATTGCCCAGGTCGCCCTTGGGATCGATGATAATGGCTGGAATGTTATCGATCGCCGCTTCTTCGAGAAGTGCGAGACATAAGCCAGTCTTGCCGCTGCCTGTCATCCCAACACACACGGCATGGGTCACTAAATCTTTCGAGTCGTACAGAAGCCATCCCGGCTTAGCCTGCTTGGCAGCGAGGTCATACGGCCGGCCCATATAGAACACACCGAGCTTTTCAAAATCCTCAGAAGTAGGCGACGTTGCCTTCACAGGTGTGGCGGACTTCTTCGTTTCCTTTTCGGCCGTTGCTCCAGACTCTGTTTTCTTCGCCTTCGGCATACCGATATCCCCCTCGCTCAACGATCGGAATGAATTTCGCGGTATTGTAGTAAGCTAGACGAGGAGCTGCAAGCGGGAGAGAACGATCAAACGAGTAGAACGGCATGAAAAACGGGAAATCGCCGTAGCGGTGTGCAACACGTTCTCTCTTTCCCTTCCTCTTCCCGGCGGACGGAAGGGATGAGCATGGAAGGTTCGCCGTAGCGCCAATTGCCGCGGATGAGCCAACAAAGGTGCTGGGCGCCGTTCCGTCAGTTTGTCTGGTAAGGCGCACAGCCAATAGTAGAGAGACAGGGTGGCGTTGGAATTCATCGCATTACGGCGGACCCGGAATGCTCGCCCTTCTGCCCGCCTCAGACCCCCGCTTCTTTCAACACCTGCCCCGTATACGACCGCTTCGCTTTCGCAATTTCTTTCGGTGGTCCTTCAGCGACGATCTCACCACCCCGATCGCCGCCTTCCGGACCAAGGTCGATAATCCAGTCCGCGTTCTTGATCACATCGAGATTATGTTCGATCACCAGCACCGTATTCCCTGCTTCGACCAGTCGATCCAGCACGTCGAGCAATCGCTGCACATCGGCGAAATGCAGCCCGGTCGTTGGCTCGTCGAGAATATACATCGTGCGCCCGGTGGCACGTTTCGACAGCTCACGCGACAACTTCACCCGTTGCGCCTCGCCACCGGACAGCGTCGTGGCCGACTGGCCAAGCTTCACATAGTGCAGGCCGACATCGTGCAGCGTCTGGAGCTTTGCCTTGATCAGCGGAATGTGTTCGAAGAACTCCAACGCGTCGTCCACCGTCATGTTCAGCACGTCGGCAATGCTCTTGCCCTTGTGGTGGATCTCCAGCGTTTCACGGTTGTACCGCTGGCCTTTGCAGACTTCGCAGGTCACATAGACATCGGGCAGGAAATGCATCTCGATCTTGATGAGCCCATCACCCTGACAGGCTTCGCAGCGGCCGCCTTTTACATTGAAGCTATAGCGGCCAGGCTTGTAGCCACGGACCCGTGACTCCGGCAAATTGGAGTAAAGATCTCGAATGTAGCTAAACAGGCCTGTATAGGTCGCAGGGTTCGACCGGGGCGTCCGGCCGATGGGCGATTGATCGATGTCGATCACCTTGTCCAGCGCGTCGACCCCCTTGAGTTCTTTGCACCCATCGATCTTGGGCTTCTTGTGGTAGAGCAGTTGCGAAAGGGAATGAAACAGGACTTCCAGCACAAGCGTGCTCTTGCCTGATCCGGACACCCCCGTCACACAAGTGAAGAGTCCGAGAGGAATTTTCGCGGTCACATTTTTCAGATTATGCTTCTGTGCCCCCACCACCGAAAGCGTCCCTCTGGGCTTCCGTTGGCGCTGCGGCACTGACACAGTCTGGACCCCGCGCAGATACTGGCCGGTCAGTGAATTGGGGTCACCCATCACCTGCTGCGGCGTGCCCTGTGCGATCACGTGCCCCCCTTGCGAGCCCGCTCCAGGCCCCATGTCGAGAATGTGATCCGCCGCAATCATGGTTTCTGCATCATGTTCGACCACGACGACGGTGTTCCCCAGATCCCGCAGCCTGAGCAACGTCTGCAACAGCCGCCGATTGTCTCGCTGGTGTAACCCGATCGACGGCTCGTCGAGGATGTACAGCACGCCAACCAGACCGGACCCAATCTGCGTCGCCAAGCGAATTCGTTGCCCCTCGCCGCCGGACAACGTCGCCGCCGCACGATCGAGCGTCAGGTAGTCCAAGCCGACATTGACGAGAAAGCCTAATCGCTCACGAATTTCTTTTAAGATGCGATGGGCAATCACAAGTTCACGGTCGGAAAATTTGAGGCTGTGGAAGAAGTCAGCTGCGGCACGCACCGAGAGGCTGGTGACCTCGGCGATCGATTTCTTCGCCAGTTTGATCGACAAACTTTCTGGCCTCAGTCTTGCTCCGTGACAGACCGAGCAGGGTTCCAGGAGGGTGAAGTCTTCCTCTTCCGGACAACCCGGCGTCACGGCATAGCCGATGCCGTCACAAGTCGGGCAGGCCCCGTGCGGGCTATTGAAGGAAAACACTCTGGGCGTGACTTCTGGATAGCTGACGCCGCATTTGATGCAAGCCAGCCGGTCACTGTAGAGCTTGGTCTGCCCATCCTCTGTGAGGACTCCCACCAATCCGCCGGTCAGCTTGACCGATGTCTCCACAGAATCTGCCAGACGGCGCATGAGCGCCTCACCGGGTTTCATCACCAATCGGTCGACGATGATTTCAATCGTATGTTTTTTCTGCTTGTCGAGCGTGATGTCTTCCCCGAGCTCCACAACCTTGCCGTCGACGCGGGCACGCACATAGCCCGCCTTACGCATCTCCAGCAATTCTTTTCGATATTCCCCCTTCCGCCCACGGACGATCGGCGCCAGGATCTGAAACTTTTCCCCTTCGGGCAAGGAAGCAATGGCGTCGACCATTTGCTGCACGGTCTGCGCAGCGATCTCTTGTCCACATTGGAAGCAGTAGGGATGTCCGACTCGGGCGAAGAGAAGCCTGAGATAATCGTAGATCTCCGTGACCGTGCCGACAGTGGAACGAGGGTTGTGGCTGGTGCTCTTTTGCTCGATTGAGATCGCCGGAGACAACCCTTCAATCGAATCCACATCCGGCTTGCCCATCTGTTCCAGAAACTGCCGGGCATACGCCGACAACGATTCGACATACCGCCGCTGGCCTTCCGCATAGATCGTGTCGAACGCGAGCGAGGACTTTCCGGACCCGCTCAAGCCGGTGATGACGACCAGTTTGTCGCGTGGAATCTCGACGTCAACATTCTTGAGATTGTGCTCCCGCGCACCTTTGATGACGATGGAGTTGCCCATAAGACGATGGGATTATAGCACCTGGACTCATTCCTTGACACTCCTTCATATATACGTCTAGTATACGTACGATTCTGTGAGGAGGTGCTATGCCAAAGACGGCGTTAAAAAAAGAAAAGTGGACGCTCTCCTTTGATCCGGCGTTAAAAAGTGCTGTGGTCAAGGCTGCCAAGCGTCGAGGTGTCTATCCGGTCACCGTGCTCGAAGGTCTCGTACGGGAAAAATTTAACCCCCACGGCCACACCGATGTTGAGGATAGTGCTGCCTATGTGAGAGCCCTGCGAAAACAGGGACGGAAACAGTCTGACGAGGAGTTTCTCGAAGAAATCGCGGCATGGCAAAAATCCCACTCCTCCTAGATACCGACATCTTCATCGACTATTTCAACACCGGCCGGTTCCATGCGCTATTCAATTCCAGCCGTTTCACAATCTATTACTCGATCATCACCAGAAAAGAATTGCTCACGAAGCCCGGGCTGCGTGACAATGAACGGGCCTCAATTCTGGCTGAATTGACTCGCTGTCGGCTCATTACCCTGACTGATCCGATCGCGGCCCGCTACTCTGACCTCCGTCATCGCTATCCTTCACTCGAACAAAGTGACGCGCTGATTGCCGCTACCGCACTTGTTAAACGACTCCCTCTGATGACCCGCAACAAGCGCCACTATCGAATGATTGAGGACCTTCCCCTGTTCGGGGAGTAACCATTACCTGATCAGGATCGCCTGCGGGATCTGTGGCGGGTCCCGTCAAGCGCTTCGCCCCACCGGATCAGAAACGCAGTCACGAATTCATGTTCTTCCGCGGGCGGTACCGCCAGGCGGGCCAAGGCAAACGCGACAGCCAACGCGATATGATATCCCTCTGAACGGGAGGCAAGGGCGCGGCGATAGGCGGGATGCGCGTCGTTGATGACGACGGTGGACTCGACGAGGCGCCCGAGGTCCGGGTCTCCCTCGTGTGACTCGAACCGGATAGTGAGCCCGTAACGACCCGGCCGCGACCGTCCTTTGCCCCCGGGCACAACGGCGACACCGGGCGAAGCTTCCGGCTGAGGGCTGAGCTCTCCTTGCGCTTTCTCAGGTGGTGGGGCTCCGGCTGACTCCTGTCGCGCCTCCGGAGGAATGCCCGCCTCTTCAGGAACTTCCGCGTCGGTCATGACGGACATCGCAAGGACCGCATGCCCATCCTCGGCCGACTTGGCTTGTCCCATTGGCAAGCGCTTCTGACCTCCGGCCCGATGCTCGACCAACGACGCCAGCAGCGGAAACTCTTCGGCCAGCTCCACTAAGACCGTTTCCAAATCACGCTCCATCGGCCGCACCGCTCGACGGGCGGCTCTGTCTCCGGGTTCCCGAACATCTCCCCAATTGGCGAGTTGCTGCGAGACCGCTTCTTGGATGGCCTTGCGATACCCCAGGTACAGCGCGCCCCTCGTGCCGACGCGAACGAAATCTCCTTTGTTCAGGGTCAGCGCCGCGGCCAGTGCTGGCGCCTCGATCATCCCGGCCGTTCGGTCCGGATCGGCCGGCGTGATTCCCAACCAGTCCCATCCGCGCTTGATGACCTTGCCGAACGTGCTGATCGCCATGCCCCGCTGGTCGTCCGGAAACGGAGACTCGCCTCGCAATAAATAGCCGATTGCCGACGGCTTGCGCTTCCGTGCGAGGCAGATCGCAAGCTTCGACACCTCCGCACCGAGGACATGCTGTCGCTCCAACAGACGACCATTGACCTCAAAGCGGAAGCCCTTCGGATAATGGGCTGTGAGTATCTCATCGAACTCCGGTTCCAGCAGTGGCTGATACTGTCGTCGCAACGCCCCTTCGAGATACCCCTCGTCCAGGAGCGGCGAGAGCGCGTTATGCAGCTTTAGCTGAACCGCGGTCCCGTGCTCGGCCACTAACCCCGACGGGGGAATCCATTTCCATGGTGCCTTGTGTCGCCCGGCCAAGTGCCAGAGGCTCGCCACATGTTCCTTGCCGCGCCTGGTCTCTGTGACAACGCTTTCGCAGACGAGCAAGCCAAGCTTGATCCCTACCCCAGCGAACCCGATGCCGTGCCCCCTCGTCTTCGTACTGGCGGCCAGATCGTGGTATCGCACCAGGTCCCGTCGTCGCATGCCCGACCCGTCATCCACGATGGTCAACGTTGATGCCGTAGGGTTCGCGGTAAGTCGGAGACAAGTGGCGCCGGAATCCAGCGAATTGGCCACCACTTCTGTCAGAATTGTCTCTTCCAGTGCGCCCGGATAGGCATCGCGCAGGTCTTCGAGCAAATGCTGGAGGTCAACGCGCGTTTCACCCATAATGTCCCACTTTACAGACTATCTCCTTGCTACCACCGGCTTATCACGCGGGATCTCCACGTTGATATTCTTACTATTGTGCTCCCGCGCACCTTTGATGACGATCGAATGACCCATCGGTTTCCTATCTTTCTTTTACAGAGATTCCCCATACAGTCGGATTTTTTGAGGCAGGATTATACCATCCGTTTCCCCCGCCTTGACAAAGCGTGAAAGCGGGTGCTACCACGATCCAATGGTGAAAACCGAGCGTCCTCAGTTAGCGCGGGATTCGCAAGCTCCGGCAAAAGTGGTCTCCACATGGTCCGGGCAGGCACGCGAAGATGCCGTCCAGCGGATGTTCACCTCCATTGCCGGCACCTACGACCTCAACAATACGCTCCTCAGTTTCGGCCTCCATTACTACTGGAAGAAAATCACCGCCTCCTTCATCGCTCCCCTCGGGCGAGGGACGGCCCTCGATGTGGGAGCAGGTACCGCCGATCTTGCACTTCTTATTGAATCTCGGATGGGGCCCAAGGGACGTGTGATTGCCTCAGACTTGAACCATGCGATGCTGGCTAAAGGTCTCAGGAAAGTCGGGAAGAAGCGACTCTCCGACAAGATCACCTGCCTTCAAGCCAGCGCCGAGCATCTCGGTTTCGGTGACAATACGTTTGATGCGGTGACGACCGGTTTCTGTATGCGTAATGTTGGAGATTTGGCCCAGGCCGTGAAGGAGATCCGCCGCGTGATGAAACCTGGCGGCCGCTTTGTGTGCTTGGAGTTCTCACGCCCGGTGTTCGGTTGGCTGCGGACACTGTACGATTGGTATTCGTTCAAGCTCTTGCCTTGGATCGGCACGATCGTGGCTCGTGATCGTACCGGTGTCTATGAATACCTCCCCGCTTCGATTCGGACGTTTCCTGATCAAGAGCGGTTGTGCCAAATCCTCCGCGACGCAGGATTTCGTCAAGTGTCGTATAAGAATCTTAGCGGCGGTATTGTTGCCATCCATATAGCTACAAAGTAGTCTGACGTCGTGAACTCCATTCTCTATATCTTCCTTCCCTGCAAGAAGGTGTACCCGATTGGGATCGCCTACTTAGCCGACTTCATCCATCGTCGGAAACCGGACGTTCGACAGCGTATCCTCGACCTGTCGTTATTTCCAATCAACCAGCGCAGCCAGGCTATTCGGGATGCTGCGACAGAGTTCAAACCGGATTTGGTCTGCTTTTCATGGCGCGATATCCAGATTTTCTCGCCGCATGAAGGGGACTCCTCGCTGGAACACGCCTTCAATTTTTATTTCGCGAGTAATCCTCTCAAGCGTATAGCCGCTTCGGTCGCAGGCGTGAAGCAACTCTATCGGTACTACAGTCATATCTACACAATCCTGTCCTACCCGGCCCTGGTTCGGAAAGAGTTTCCCAAGGCACAGATCATGATCGGAGGCGGGGCCTTCACCGCGTTTGCCGATCAACTCATCGAAAAGCTTCCGGAAGGGACGATCGGCATATTGGGTGAGGGGGAAGATGCCATCCTAAAACTTCTTGAAGGGCGTTCGATCGACGATGAGCGCTATATCATCAAAGAAGGGGGGCGGATCCGAAAAGGCTCCCATGGTTCCCCTCCGCTGCTTGATGCCCCGGCCGTCGACCTCCCCTATTTGACCTCCATCTTCCCGCAGTGGCAGGAGTATCAGGGTGAGTCGATAGGGGTTCAGTCGAAACGAGGCTGTCCCTACGATTGTGCCTTCTGCCTGTATCCCTACATTGAGGGCAAGCGAGTGCGGTACCGGCCACCGCACATGGTCGTAAAAGACATCTCCCAGCATTATCATCAGTGGGGAGCCCGTCGTTTTTGGTTTACTGACGCCCAATTTATTACTGGTAAGGAAGCCTATCCGCAATGTACGGAAATCATGGAACGCATCATCAGCGAAAAGCTGGAGATCGAGTGGTCCGGTTACATTCGTACCTCATTGATCACGCCCGACTTCGCCAAACTCATGGTGCGCTCAGGAGTCGGTGACTTGGAGGTCGCCATTACCTCAGGATCACAGGAGGTCCTGAACAACCTCCACATGGGCTTCAAGCTGGAACGGCTCTATGACGGCTGCCGCTATCTGGCGGAGGCTGGTTTCAAAGGCAAGGTCATCCTGAATTACTCCCTGAATAGCCCCAAAGAGACCGAAGAATCCCTGCTGCAAAGCGTCGAGGCCTACAAGATGGTAGCCTCGATTCTCGGAGAGGAGCGTGTCTTCCCACTGATGTTCTTCTTGGGTATCCAGCCGAACACCGATCTAGAGCAGCGGCTCCTAGAAGAAGGATACCTGTCTGCTGGCTACAATCCCTTGATGCTGACTCCATCGAGCATCCGAAAATTGCTCTATAACCCTGCGCCGTTGAACAAGATTATCGCCAAGGCCTGTCTCAAGGCATGGGAGCGAAAACAAGGCAGCACCGATCCTCGTCGGTGGACCGGCTCGCTTTCTCAGTCGTCCAGTCCGTCACCGACCTATGCCGATCAGAACCTCAGCCGAGGCATCGAAGGCAACTCCGGTCGAGATGCCCTTTTATCGCTTGAAGAGATTCTCCGCACACGTCGACCGGCTGCATCTCCTTCCCAGACAACCGAGCCAAGGGCAAGTTCGGCCGGATGATGTCCCGTTGGCGACTAGATCAGGCCTCGGCAACGAACGTATTCTATCCACTTAGCACCCTGCGACGCCTTGCATTCCAGTTTCGGCCGGTGCTATCATCCAACTTCTTTGGGTATCAATTTCTTACGTTAATCGTTTTGTTTTTCATATAATTACGGACATTAGCCCTTTGCCTGGTTCGCGCCTTAAGGAGGCGCTCCTGATGTACAAGACCATCTATATTCCCGTTGATAATTCCGACCATTCCAATACAGCCGTGGACGTTGGGGTCCACTTGGCCAAGACCTTCGGGTCAAAGATCGTGGGAAGCCATGTCTATGCAGCCAAAATGCATGACAAGCGGTTTAAACAAATGGAAGCCGGCTTGCCCGAGGAATACCATGATGAAAAGGAACTGGATCGCCAGCGCCAGATCCACGATTCCTTAATCACCCGTGGGCTGCAAATCATCACAGACTCCTATCTCGATTATGTCGATAAAAAATGCACTGAGGCCAACCTTCCGATAGAACGACGATCACTGGAAGGGCGAAATTGGAAGGTGCTGGCCGAGGATATCAACACCAATGGATACGATCTCGTAATCATGGGTGCCCTAGGTGTCGGTGCGGTTAAAGACAGTGTGATCGGCAGCAACACCGAGCGCGTCATTCGGCGAGTCCGTAACTCCGACATGTTGATTATCAAGAATATTCAGCCGCTGACCGGAGGCAAGATCGTGGTGGCGGTCGACGGAAGTCCCTATTCGTTCGGCGGTTTGATGACCGGGCTTGCTCTCGGCAAGGCCTTTAACATGCCGGTTGAGGCGATTTCAGCCTTCGACCCTTATTTTCACTATGCCGCCTTCCACAGCATTTCCGGAGTACTCAATGAAGAGGCCGGCAAGGTCTTCCGGTTCAAAGAGCAGGAAAAGCTCCACGAAGAGATTATCGATAGTGGCCTGGCGAAGATCTACCAATCTCACCTCGACATCTCCCGTGAAATTGCTCAAGCCGAGCAAACGGACATCAAAACGACCTTGCTGGACGGAAAGGCCTTCGAGAAGATCATTCAATATGTTCGCAAGGACGTTCCCGCCTTGTTGATCGTAGGGCGCATCGGTGTTCATAGCGATGAGGACATGGACGTCGGCAGCAACACCGAGAATCTTTTGAGGAGTGCGCCTTGTAATGTGCTGGTCTCCAACCGCAAATATGTTCCCCCGATCGACACCCAAGCGGAGTACACAATCGCGTGGACGGAAGAGGCGCTGAGACGCATGGAAAAGATTCCGGTGTTTGCGCGAGGGGTTGCCAAGACCGCAATCCATCGATATGCGATCGAAAAAGGCCATACCATCATCAGCAACACCGTTGTGGATTCAGCAGTTGGGCACATCCTTCCAAAAGGCGCCATGGACGCCATGCGTGCGCTTGGTGGAAATCTCGATGCGGCAGGAATCAACCGAGACCGCATGCAGGCCGACGAAGCCGTAACAAAGGATCTTATGGGTCCGACGTTGAGCGGCATTATGACCCAGATCGTCGAAGAGAAGCCGAAGGAGATCAACGCCTCCACGCAGGCCTACCTCGACCGCATGGATCAAACCTATTTCGTTTGTGACGGATGCGGCTACATCGGAAAAGGAGATACTCCGGTTCGTTGCCCCGTCTGCAGCGCGGATGGGACTAAGTTTAAACAGGTCGACAAGAAGATTTTTGAAGTGGCGGCCACCTCAGAAGGTGAACTGGAAACAGACGTTGCCTACGATGACGTGCCAATGCAATGGACGAAGGATGCTAAGGAAGCCATCCGCTCTGTGCCGGCCGGCTTCCAACGAAGACGAGCGAAAGCGAGGATTGAGAAGAGCGCCAGGAAGTTGGGTATGACGACCATCACGCTCGAGTATGCCGCCCCTATGATTAAAGAGGCAGCAGCAGAAGAGTACACTCCGATTTTCTCGAACAAAGGTACGGGCACATCTGCCACAGCCGAATCCTCGCCACAGCCGCCCAAAACGAATGGGAATGGATCAAATGGCCAAGCTGAAGCCGCTTCGCCCTATACCTGGACAGATGAGGCTCAGGCTAGATTGGATCGAGCCCCTGAAGGATTTATGCGCGATTGCACGAAGGCATTGATTCTCAAACACGCCGAGAAGATTGGGGCGACCATGATCACAATCGAGGTCGCCAACGAAGGCATCGAACAGGCAAAGGGCTACATGGCAGACGCTATGAAAACCGGCAATCTCAAAGACATGATCGCCGATCTCACGGGTAAAACTCGTACTTAATCACCAAGCGCTAGGTGTCTACAACCTCACATTTGACTGACTGACAAACCAGTATTCAACGCTCAATTTTCCCCATTAGACCTCATGGGCAAGTCCTTACCTATTTTCAGCGGCTCATCACTCCCTGGGGCCCTTGGCACGTTTCAACAACAAGTTACGCAGTTCCTGAATCCAAACCCCAAAGCGGACAGCCCATTTGACGGGCGAACCGTCGATGACTTCAAACCGTACCTCGTCGCACTCAATCTAACGAAACGTTGCAACCTGAAGTGTGACCACTGTTATCTCGATGCCACGACCAAAGCGGCTGGCGGGGATGATGAATTAAACACGGAGGAATGTTATCGCCTCATTGAACAGATCGCGGAGGTCAATAAAGGCTGCCTCCTGGTCATCACGGGAGGCGAACCGCTTGTCCGGCCTGACATTCTTGATATTGCCCGCTATGCCGTGAAACTCGGATTCATGGTGGTCTTTGGTACCAATGGCATGCTCATCGACGACCAACTCGCCAAGACTCTTGTGGAGATCGGTGTCATGGGCGTAGGGATCAGTATCGATTCCTTGGAGGCTGCCAAGCATGATGCCTTCCGAGGTATCCCGGGAGCCTGGGAAGCCGCCGTGGCAGGCATTGAGGCGAGTAAGCGAAACGGTCTCCAGTTCCAAGTACACTTCAGCGCTCAGCCGATGAACTACAAGGAACTCCCTGAAGTGATCGACTGGGCACATCGACTCGGGGCCCGAGTCATGAACGTCTTTTTCATGGTGTGCACGGGGCGAGGTGAAGAACTCACCGATATTACACCGGCTCAGTATGAAGAGGTGCTCGGCTATCTTGTGGAATGCCAAGATAATTACAAAGGCATGTTGGTTCGTGCTCGATGCGCCCCACACTTCAAACGGCTGGCGTATGAGAAGGACCCCAACTCTCCGATCACGAAAGCCACCGGATACATGGGGGGAGGGTGCCTTGCCGGAACAAATTACGCCCGTGTCACTCCCAACGGCGAGTTGACTCCCTGCCCCTATATGCCGCTGTCGGCAGGAAATTTGCGCCAGCATAGTTTTGTTGATCTCTGGGAACAGTCGGACGTCTTCAACTCCTTCCGCTATCCACATCTCAAAGGCAAATGTGGTGACTGCGAATACAGCGATATCTGCGGCGGCTGTCGTGCCCGCCCTTATGTCGACCATGGGGACTGGTTGGATGAAGATCAGTGGTGTCTGTACACCCCTAAGGGTGGAGAGAAAGTTAAGGTCGCCTTCAATGTGTCTGAAGAGGCGGAAATTGCCTGGGATGAGGCGTCGGCGCTTCGACTCAGTCGAATCCCTTATTTCCTACGCGCCATGGTGAAAAAAGGTGTGGAGAAACACGCCAGAGAAAACAACATTTCCCTCATAACCGTCGACCTGATGGACGAGCTACGCAAGAAGCGTTTCGGCAACGATATGCCCATCTTCAAGCCTAATACGGAGTAATCTCGAACGGAGACTGAGGCCCCGTTCCATCATTCACCACGTCTTCTCCACCGTTCAGTACTAAGACCATGGACACGTTCCAAACCATTTCGGCTGATCTCAACATCCTGATTCCGATCGTCAATCACTGGCTTCATCTGCTTTCGGCGATCATTTGGATCGGTGGCTTGGCTTTTCTTGTGATGGCGGTCACCCCTGGATTGCAGAAAGCCGTTCCAAAAGACCAGGTGAAACCGATCACCGACATTTTTTATCGGCACTACAAGAAAGTGGCCGGCATTCTCTTGGTCGTTCTCCTGTTCACCGGAGGCATCAATCTCCACTACGTCAATCAAATCCTGGTCTCCCAAACCGGCACCAGCGTGCAGCACCACGCCAAGTACCTCATGGTGTTCATGATTAAGCTGCTCTTGGTGTTGGGCCTGCTCACCTTGTTTCTGTACACCGTCATCTTTCGGTCCGATGATGACGCCGACGAGGAAGAGTCTTACGAGGTCATCCCGTTCCAGCGTGCAGCCCTGTGGATGGGATTCTTCATCGTCCTCTGCGCTGCCGCCATGAAGAATCTGCATCAGTGACGAGGCACACGCCACCTGCACGGCGTCGCTCTCGCATCCCTCGCCTTACCTGACAACAATCTTAGATACGATTTAAATCAGAAGGGTGCAGGCCGCACTACGTGTGTATTTACTTGGACCGATCGAAACCCAACGCCCGTTTGAAGACTGTGGCAAAGCCAAAATAACCGAAAGAATCTTTGAGGTTGGAATACAGCCGCTTCACAGTGCCCATCTCAGGATTCGTGACATACTCCATGGTTAACGCAATCCGCTCCTCACCCTCTCCAAGGGGCGTCACTGCATGCCAGAGCTTATCACCATTGAAAATCACCATGTCGCCCGGCTCAGTGATCAATTCGAGATGACACGGCTGCTTCGTGGGATGGTCCTTAAAGAGTTCGCACACCAGCTTACACTGGGTTGATCGATCCACGAGTCCCATGAGGATCGTATACCGAGCACCCTTGTAATACGACGTATCATAATGAAACCCGATGTGATCACCTGGCTCAGTATAGTAGTATAGTGCGCAGGAATGTGGGTCATTGTCCGGACAAAACATCAGCTTGGCTTCAACCAGCCGGTTCAGAAACTCTCGAAATGATTGAGAATGATAGAGATCGAGAAAGAGCGGAGCCTTCTCCTGAACCGTGTAATAGCTGACGCTTCCGCCTTTTTTGTGCCCGGGAATGTAGTTGCGATTCAGCTGTGCTTTGACACCCTGCGCCTGAGGAACGAATGTTTCCTCCACGAAGGAACGGGGTAAGAACTGCTTGATGACTAAAAACTCATTTTGTTCCCAATACTGGCCGTGAAGCCGTTCGAATTCCAACCCAGCCACGGCCTGATCAACAGCATCTCTTACCGTGTTCCCTTGGGCCGCTACCACTCCGCTCATGACCCGCCCCCTCTCAGCCTCCACGCTGAGATCCATGACGACTCTCTATGGCCCGTTCAAGACGGGCGCCCTGACCACTTCGGTATCGGGTGGTGTTTGAAAGTCGAACACCTCATTACCTAATCCGAGATTCGGTTTCAAGTTGGAAAACTCAAACACCGCGACATTCCCGCTGATTTCATAGAGCGACACCGTACGGATATAGTAGGTCTTAGGAAAAACCTCAAGCACGATCTTCTGCAGGTTCTGGGCTGCGTCATTGCGCTTATCTTTTGGAGTCAGTGTAATGAGCGGGATGCCGCCGGCTCCACGAGCGGTTCCTGTGGTCGGTTCGACATCAAACGACTCATTCAATTTGGCGGCTCCCTGTAGCAGTTCAAGCGGTGCTTTGGAAGCGGCCATCTGGGTCAGCTTTCCCACCAGGACCTGCTTATGTTCCGGAACATACATTTTGACATCATCCTGGTTCACGTAGATCTGTTCGCTTGCTGGATCAAGGTAATCCCAGCGCAAGCGCCCAGGCTTCTTAATGTACACCTTTCCTGAGGATATGACCGGCCGCTCAAATCCCTCGATCTTCGTCTTTTGCGAAAAGTCAGCCTGGAGATCCTTCGTCTTCTCGTACCGCGCTTGCAACTGCTTCACGACCTCGCGAGCCTCATGAAACGCCTTTTCATCGATAGACGCATCCCCCGCCCAAACCGGCGCCCCTACAACAAAGCACAACGCCATCAGGCTCCACCGTCTCATGCTTCGGCCGCACCTACCGGCCCGCGCCGGCCAAGAACTTCCCGACGTCCATCTCGCCCTGCCGCTCCCACGATTCCCTCCGATTCCATCTGTTCGATCATTCGCGCGGCCCGAGGATACCCGACCCGCAGTCGGCGTTGGATCAACGAAGCGGAGGCCTGTCCCGTTGATAACACCAGGTCTTTGGCCTGCTCATACACTTCATCCTTTGCCTCTTCTTCCGCAGCCTCTTCCAATTTGAGCGACTGGAGCTCCTGATTGTAAACAGGCATGGCCTGTTTCTTCACGAACTCCACGACCGAGCGAACATCGTCGTCCGACACAAAGGACCCATGCAAGCGAGCGAGACGGCCGGTACCGGAAGCGAGGTACAGCATGTCGCCTCGACCCAGCAAGGCTTCAGCCCCATTGGCGTCCAGAATGGTTCGCGAGTCCGTTTTGGAGGACACTTGAAAAGCAATGCGCGCAGGAAAATTCGCCTTAATCAGGCCGGTCAGCACGTCGACCGAAGGACGTTGCGTCGCCAACACCAAGTGGATGCCTGAAGCCCGCGCCATCTGCGCAAGGCGGGCGATCTTATCTTCCACATCTTTTGGGGCCACCATCATCAGATCAGCCAGTTCATCGATCATCACGACGATAAACGGAAGCGGTTCCGGTGGCGTCGACTTCGGCTGCATACATCCGCGCTCACCATCAGGGATCGCGCTTTCCCCGGCCGAGAGACGCTCCTCCTCAGAGAGGAATTGCATCGAAGCCTCACTCTGTTCGATGCCAGGCTTGCTGTTTTCAGCAAACTCTTCGTGAAGGCCGGCGACCATGCGATTGTATGCTTCGATGCTCCTCACTCCTGCTTCGGCCAACAATTTGTACCGGCGTTCCATTTCAGCCACGACCCATCCGAGCCCCCTCGCCGCAGATTTGGGGTCCGTAATGACCGGTCGGAGTAGGTGGGGAATTCCCTCGTACGATTGAAACTCCAGCATCTTCGGATCGATGAGCAGAAGCTTCACTTCATTGGGCTTAGCGGAAAACAGGATACTCAACAACATGGTATTCAAACTGACGCTCTTGCCGGCCCCCGTTGCCCCGGCGACAAGGAGATGCGGCATGGTCTTGAGGTCGGCGGTGCTGGGGGCGCCGAAAATGTCTTTGCCCAACGCCAAAGTCAACCTGGATTTGGCTCGACGAAAGGCCTCGCTCATGACGACTTCTTTCAGGGACACGGTCTCTCGCGACCGGTTGGGCACCTCGATCCCCACAACTGACTTGCCTGGGATCGGCGCAACGATACGAATGCTTGTGGCTTTGAGTGCCAGCGCAAGGTCATCGGCCAAATTGACAATGCGAGCCACTTTTGTACCAGGCGCCGGCTCGAACTCATACATCGTCACGACCGGTCCCGGCCTGACTTCTGTCACCGTACCCTCGATGCCAAAACTCGCCAGGGCGCGCGATAGGACCTCCGATTGGGCTTTGAGCTCTTCATCCGTCATTCGGTCCAATGGACCAGAGGGTTCACTCAACAAGAATTCTGGGTCAGGCAAACGGTAATCCTCAGAGTCCGCCCCTGACGCAACCACGTCAGCCTCGATTTCGTCTTGCTCGACCGTGGGTACGGAACTGGGGAATGGTTGAATGATCGGAGTGAGAGGAGGTGTTGCCACTTCAACCTCGGGACTCTTCTCAGTCAGGCGTTCCTCTTCCGTGATAACTCGACCAAGTTTTGGTGTCTTGGCCTTCACCCTTCTATTGGCGGTCTCCTTTGGAACCGCGACTGATCGCTCCGGCATCACCGCAGACACCCCTTCAGACACGCCTTCACGGAAGGCGGCCCAACGCTCCGGCATCCGGCGAACGGCTTCCGCTAAGGAGAGAGGAGTCGTCAGCAATAGGGACACAAGAAATCCGGCAATAATCAAAATATGGGCTCCAGTTCCAGCAAACACCGCACGGAGCCCTTCGGCAATGGTCTGGCCGACAACCCCTCCGCCCATCCCGCGAGAAATCATTCCGCTGGTCACCGTTGGGACGCCCGTGGTTTCGAGATGGAGAAACGCGCTCAAGAAAACCACCGCCACGAGGGAGCTGGCAGCCGTTCGGAATCGAAGCCCAACCGGTGCTTGAGAGAAACACCGAACCCCCAACCTGCCTAACAGAAGGGGAAAGAGATAGGCCGCCCCACCGAGAGCGAAGAAGCCTCCACCAGCCAGCAACGCGCCAAATGACCCGATGAGATTCCGAGGCGGATCAGCCGCCGGCAGTCCACTCGCGACCATTTCCGCTTCTCCCGGCACAAACGACAAGAGGCTCAACAGCATGAGCAGGCTCGACGCAATCAGGATCACGCCGATCACTTCACGTTGGATGTGGGAAGGGGGAGAAGGGGCCCGGCGGGCCTCGCCCCGCTTAACCGAGGTGGTCGCACCCATAGAATATGAATGCTAGCACAGGGGGGAGGTCATTTCAAACGAACGGAGATCCTGATCATCCCATCTTTATTGACGGAACGGCCTGTCCGGTCCTCACGACTGAACTGTCGGAGACGTGTGACGGATGATCTTCCCTTCCACCAAATAGACGACGAGCTCGGCAATGTTTGTGGCATGGTCGGCCACTCGTTCGAGCGACTTGGCGATAAAGCTCAACCGAATGGCGCGGGAAATGGTGTGCGGGTTTTCCACCATGAAGGAAAGTAATTCTCGAAACAACTGCTCCATGAGGTCATCGACGAAGTCATCATCCACGATCACTTTCCTGGCGAGCGTGGCGTCCTCCTTGACGAAGGCGTCGATACTTTCCTTCACCATCACCCGCGCGAGACTCCCCATCCGTGGAATGTCGATGTAGGGCTTGAGTTGCGGCTCTTCATTGAGTTCAATCGCTCGCTCGCAGATGCTCTCAGCCAGGTCACTGATACGTTCCAACTCAGTGGACAGCTTCATCGCCGTCGTGACCAGCCGAAGATCATGTGCCGCAGGTTGGTGGAGGGCCAACAACTCGATACACGATTCATCGATCTCCACATCCATGGCGTTCACTTTGTGGTCTCGTTCGATGACCTCGCAGGCCAGAGCCGCGTCCCGCGTGACCAGTGCGGCCAGTGCCTTGTCGATCTGATCCTCGGCCAGGCCCGCCATCCGTGCCAGCTTCGTTTTTAGATCCGCCAGTTCTTCGTCGAAATGTCGTTGTTGAACCATAGGGTCACCCGAATCGTCCGGTAATGTAGTCTTCCGTTTGCTTCTTCGAAGGGTTCGTAAACAGCTGCTTCGTGCGACCGAACTCGACCAGCTGACCGAGGTACATAAACGCCGTCTGATCCGATACTCGCGCGGCTTGCTGCATGTTGTGCGTGACGATGACGACCGTCAATTCTTTTTTGAGTGAAAACAACAACTCTTCGATGACGCCGGTGGCGATCGGGTCAAGCGCAGAGCAGGGCTCATCCATCAACAGAACGTCCGGTTTGACGGCGAGAGCCCGCGCGATGCAGAGTCGTTGTTGCTGCCCGCCAGACAAGCCGAGAGCGCTCTTGTGGAGCCGATCTTTGACCTCTTCCCATAATCCGGCCCCGCGAAGACCTTCCTCGACGATCTCCTCCAGCACCGCCCGATTCTTCAACCCTTGTAATCGCGGACCGTACGCGACGTTTTCATGGATCGATTTGGGGAAAGGATTGGACTTTTGGAACACCATCCCTACCCGTTTTCGAAGGTCCGTGATATCGATCAACGGGTTAAAGATATCGACCTCATCAAGGAGAATGTTCCCTTCGTATCGAGCACCTTCGATCAAATCATTCAGACGATTCATGCAGCGGAGTAAGGTGGATTTTCCACAGCCGGAAGGGCCGATGAACGCGGTCACCTGATGTTCGGGAATGTCCAGGTCGATCTTGAACAGGGATTGGACCGGGCCGTAAAAAAAGTTGAACCCCTGAATGCGAAGCTTAGGATTTCCTTGCGTGCTCGATTGGGAAGAGACTTTTGAAGCACTCGATTCCATACCCTTCACTCTCACTTTCGTCGCGGAGGAAGCGGGTGTTTGGGGAGGCACGCGAGACAGGACCTCATACTGTTGATCCAGCATATTTCCTCCTCATCCGATTTCGCAAGACAATTCCCGTCAGATTAAGGGTAACCACGACGGCAATCAACACTAACGTGGTGACGAAGACCATCGGCTTAGCCGCCTCCACGTTTGGTGATTGAAAGCCGACATCATAAATATGAAAGCCCAAATGCATGAACTTGCGGTCCAAATGTATGAATGGCCAGGTGCCGTCGATCGGCATGGCCGGTGCCAGTTTCACCACGCCCGTCAACATTAAGGGAGCAACCTCCCCCGCGGCGCGAGCCATGGCCAGGATCAGCCCTGTCAGAATGCCTGGGAGTGCCGTGGGGAGCACGACCTTCCATATCGTCTCCCATTTCGTTGCGCCTAACCCGATCGACCCTTCCCGATACTCTCGCGGGACGGCAGCCAACCCCTCTTCAGTCGCCACGATGACGACAGGCACAGTTAACAGCGCCAACGTGAGTGAGGCCCAGAGGATCCCTCCCGTACCGAAGGTAGGAGTCGGCAGTTTTTCGGAAAACCACAGGGCATCGATCGTCCCGCCGACGCCATACACGAAAAACCCCAGCCCGAACACCCCGAAGACGATCGAGGGAACACCGGCCAGATTATTGACGGCAATGCGGACGGTGCGGACAATGACTCCCTGTCGGGCATATTCCCTCAGGTATAAGGCCCCGATCACTCCGGAAGGCGTCACGATGAAGCTCATGATCATCACCATCATGACCGTGCCGAAGATTGCCGGGAAGATTCCCCCTTCCGTGTTGGCCTCTCGAGGTTCTGTTGTCAACACAGTCCAGATGTTGCCCATATAGACCCACACCTTTTCTAAGGTCGACAGATCATTCGGGCGCAAGACTCGAAGGACTTGATCAAATGCCAAAACCTTTTCTTTGCCATTAGCTTCTACGAGGAGTACTGAGTATGGATTAAGCCCTTCGGTCGCTTCTGTATCAGAAAGAAGTGGCGATAAGGCTTTCCAAACGTCTTCTGCCCCTTCTGTGACGACCTGATCTTCCTTCAGGATCGCCTTGAGCCGTCCATAGAAATTCCCCCACTCACGCCGCTCTACCATCACGAGATCTGCCGGCGTGGCTCGTTCGACGATCTGATCGGCATTGATCCACCGATAGTCCAACCCATACAGATCACGGTTGCCGATCTTCATCCTGATGCGCGGGATCCCTTTCGGACTCACATCTTCGCCGGCCAACTGTCCGATCACATGTTTTCCGTCCTTCAGCGTCAGTTCGACAAGATCCGCCGGCCAGAAATACCCCATCCCATTGATGAGGATGAGAACCATGAGCCCCGCGATCATGAACAAGGACAGGGAAAGCCCCGCCCCACAACCCCAGATGAAGAGCTCCCCACTCGCCATGAATTGTCTGAGCCACTCTTTCATTGAATCATCTCTCTACCGGCGTTCTGTCGGCTTGCTACATCCGTGCAGGATAACGTCGGCTACAGCCTCAACTACAATCTCATCTCTCGAAATCTCCGGTGACTAAAATTGGCTGTACTTCTCCCTCAGCCGTTGTCGAATGAGTTCCGCGATCGTGTTGAGCAAGAAGGTCGCTACAAAGAGAAGCAAACCCGCCAAAAAGAGGGTGCGATACAGGGTCCCGCCATGCGGCGCTTCTGGAATCTCCACCGCGATATTGGCGGAAAGCGTTCGGAACCCATTGAAGAGACTCCAGTCCATGATCGGCGTGTTGCCGGTCGCCATCAGGACGATCATGGTCTCTCCCACGGCTCGGCCGATCCCGATCATCAACGCCGAGAAGATACCTGGGCTGGCTGAGATAAGGACGAGATACAATAGCGTCTGCCAGCGTGTGGCGCCCAACGCCAGGGACCCTGCGATGAGATTCTTGGGAACATTCGTCAACGCCTCTTCAGAGATACTATAAATAATGGGAATAATGGCGAACCCCATGGCCACACCGACGACGATGGCGTTCCGCTGGTCATAATTGAGGCCAAGAGTCTTTTCCAACCACGATTTATAGTGACCGTCAAACAAGAGCGCATCCCACCAGGCATTCGTCTCCAGACAGCCCCAGACAACGGCAATGATGACCGGCATCATGAGTAACGCCTCCACGCCAGGCCGGATGCGATGCCGGAGCGAGGCAGGCAATACAAGAAAGAGTCCGGCGGAAAGGGCAATGGCAAATGGAGTCACCAGCACCATCCCCGTCATTGCGGGGAAGTTCCGCTCCAGAACCGGTGCAAACCAGAGTCCGGCCAAAAATCCAAGGACCACGGTGGGGAGCGCGGCCATGATTTCGATCGTCGGCTTGATCTTGGCCCGATAATCAGGATGCATGAACATAGAGGTGTAGATCGCGGCCAATACCGCCAGTGGGACCGCGAGGAGCACGGCATACACGGTACCCTTAATCGTCCCGAAGATGAGTGGGGTCAAACTAAACTTGGCTTCAAAGTCGTCCGAGCCGCTCGAAGACTGCCATACTAATTCCGGTCGCTCATAGCCCTCGTACATGACTGGGAAAAACAAGGTCGCCAAGGTAATTTCCGGATAGGGATTCGCGATGTGGTACCGGATCAGCCGATCATGTTCTGTCACGCTGACCAGGCCGTCCGCCTTCGGCGAAAAATAGGTGTTGCGGAATGCGCCTTGTTGCGGAGTGAGCGTGAGGAGGGTCTGTTCGGACGTCGAATGGTGCAGCCTGATTTCTCCAGTGCTATCCGTGGTAATAAATCCCTTGTCGCGCTGTGAAATCGTGATGTCTGTCACTGCATTCTGATGGGAAGCCAAGCGATGAATGGGCGTCATATGGGTCACATTGGTTGCAGCATGTTCCCGTACCGGCATCCACACGACCACCTGCCCGGCCGCATCACCGACGACGAGACTCCGGTCACCCATGAGATATGCCAGTGCCGTAATAGCTTGGCCTCGTTCAGACGACTGGGTTGTCTCAGTAAGAACAGGCTTCGTCTCGTCCCGGAGATCGAAATGGTACACCTGGCCCTCTTCCGTACCCACAGCGAGCAGCTCCGCACGACTCGCCAGCGCGACGGCCGTCACCCGACCGGAGATGTCTGGCGTCAGATCAACCTGTGCGGTCGAAGCGGAGACGGTTCCATCCGGCCGAGAGACGGTACGCACCGTGTTCAGCCACAGATGCTGGTCCCGGAGCAGAGCGGCATACCGAACTTCAGAGTCCGTGCTTTGATAGGCTAGTCTTGAGATCGCTTGCGGAGATGGTGCGGCAAGAATCGGAGTTCCTACCGTGACAGATGGGGTAATCGAACGTTCATCCCCTTGAAAGTCCTGAACAAAATCAATCGCTACCGGGATGACACGCCCGTCATCCGTACCCATGGCGAGCGAGTGCCCTTTCCCAAACGCCCGTGCCAAGGCGGTGACAGACCCACCCGGCAACAAGCCCTGCTGAGGAATTCTTGATATGGCCGATGTTTCTTCCGCTAAGAAGACAAAATCCAATAGGTCCCCACGTAATACATAGGCCAGTTCTTGATGCTCGTCGATGCCGGCCAAGGCTGGCGTTGCCGGACGTTCGAGTGGAGACAGTGTGATCGATTCAACCGGCGTCGCTTGGGGTGGGAGAAAGAGTGGGATGACTTCCTTGACGAGAAAGACACACATCCCCAGAATGCAAAGGATAATGCTGATTCCACCCGTCTTGATGACGAGGCGGGTGAACCCATCGGTAATGGATCTGATTTGGCGTCTGCTGAATAGCCCACCCACAAGGGCCGGGGTCGGAATTGAACCCCGGCCCGGGGAGGGCTCTCCTTGAAGCACCGGTACCGGAGTAAGGGGCGGTACGTTCATACTTTGCTTTTCGATGCCCGTTGCAACCCCTCGGCTCCACACTTCCGACCAGGTCGTGAGCAGTCATAACGCCCGTGGCAGTCGATCCACTGCGAACAGGCAGCTTTACACTTACTCTACCTTCGCCAATTCCTTTTCCATCAAAGTCTGTGAAAGGGGGAAAAACCCGTCCTTGATGACAATCGCTTGCCCCTCTTTGCTGTAAATAAACTTGATGAATTCCTTGACGAGCGGATCGAGTGGCTTGTTCGGCGCCTTGTTAACATAGAGCAACAGATGACGCCAGAGCGGATAAGAGCCGTTCATCGCGTTTTCTTGCGTCGGAGCTGCGAAGGATCCACCTTCCTTTTCAGCTAAAGGGAGCGCACGTATACCGGATGTCAAATAGCCGATGCCACTGTACCCAATCCCTGAGGGATCTTCCGTTACTCCCTGCACCACGGAAGCCGATCCCGGCTGCTCTTTGACTTCGTCTTTGTAGTCGCCGTTTTTCAGAGCATGTTCTTTGAAGAATCCGTAGGTCCCTGAGGCGGAGTTGCGGCCATACAGACTGATTGGAGAACCAGCCAAATCATCCGTCAGGCCTACCTGGCCCCAGCGTTCGATATTTTGCGAGGCACCCCATCGGCGACTCTTTGAGAAGACGGCATCGACCTGGGCCATGGTCATCCCTGGAATGGGATTATCCCTATGTACATAGATCGCTAACGCGTCGATGGCGACTGGGAAAGCTGTCGGTTTGTATTTGTACCTGCGCTCAAATGAATCGACTTCTGTGGATTTCATCGGTCGGGACATTGGCCCCAGTTGCGCAGTTCCCTCGATGAGGGCCGGTGGAGCCGTGCTGGACCCCTTCCCTTCAATTTGAATTTTTACACCAGGGTATTGCTTGCGAAAGCCCTCGGCCCAGAGCGTCATGAGGTTGTTGAGCGTGTCGGATCCGATACTATTGAGGTTCCCTGAAACACCGGTTACCTTAATATATCCCTTCAGTGTAGGGTCTAGCTGGGCAACCTCGTTAGCCATCACTTGTGTCGGCATGAGGAAACCGGCGATGCCGAACAAGATTGAGAATGCCACGCCTAACCGTTTTAAAGGCACGTTCGTACGATTTGTCATATCCGGTCCCTTCCTTTGAACGACTCATACCTATCATGGTGTTGTTCGTCCGATGTTACGATCATGTTACAGATGTGTTAACTTCATATCACCTGCCAATAGTTCTCGCTGTATTGAATCATCGCCATGCCCTTTAAAATGACACGTCCCACTGCAGCCGGACTCGATCAACCGGAGTGAATCCACCATCGCGCGATAGGTGAGAGTAATCAAGCGAGAGCTTATTGCGATGCCCGGCAAAGAACCAGTTGACTCCGAATGTATGCTCTCTACGCGTTTGGTTGCCCAGAAGCGTTCCTAGGGGACCATCTCCCGGATCGACGTAGGCGTACCGATAGGCAAATTCGAGCGGTTTCGGTATAATATCGATCAGCGCATGGGGGAAATATCCGACTTGCGCATAGGCCCCGTAACTGGTCCCACTCGACGAATTAGCTCGATTGATTACCTTCTTCACGTGAAACTCCTCTTGGATGGAGAGCCCGTTCCACTTGAAGGCAAACTCTTGGACCCCTTGATTGACTTCGAATTGACCATCCAAAACGGTTGGGAAAGCGCCAACAACTCGGTTCTCCTGAGGGAAGACAATCCGGTCGGTTCTGTTGTGGGCGCCGGCAAATGCGATGCTGCCGATCGGCAGCGGCGTGTATTCCGGGTCAGACTGTGTGAACGGCACATCGCGCCCCAAGAAGTTCCACTGAATTCTCCCCAAGTAGAGCATGTTCTTATCGTCATTGAACCTTTGGTTGATGCCAGTACCGCTAAAGACACCGATGTTGTACACCAAGTAGGCATAGGTCTTCTCAAAGAGATGCCCGCCCAACCTTGCTCCGATTTGCCGATCCAAGGTGAACGGCGCATTCACGATCGATCGCTCGACGAACTGTTGGTTCCCTGACGAATCCACCCGCTCTCGGTTGTAGTCGATCTTCCATTGGCCCACGCGGAGCGTGCCCCATTTGAACTTGGCGACATCCAATCGGTAGTCGAGCATGGTATTGCTCACCCAGTCATATTCGACATAGTACTTGAGCCAGGGCACGAAGCCATGCCCGCCGACCTTGATGCGAGCGCGGCGGACGCGGAACGAGCTGGTGTCTTGGTCATTGAAAATAGAAGGAAGAGCGTTCGAGAACGTATCGCTCTCCTGGGGATAAGAATAGCGAAACTGCAATCGGTTTTGTATCAGCATCTCAAACTTGCCGTCGCGGGTTTGGATATCGAACCCATCTTTGTACCGTACGGAGATCGGGAATTCCGCGTCCCTAGCCTTACGTTGCTCCTCTTCGGCTTTTTCTGAGTCAGCTTTGGCCCTAAGCCACTCTTCCTTCGTAATCTGTCCTTTTTCATACAGAATGTCTGCCAGGTCGTGCGCGGCTTGCGCGCCAGTGACGCCCAAGACCAGTCCAAACCCGACTAGACCCATAATCATCGCCAACCACAGTCGCCTCATCTAATACCTCCCTCTAGTTAGTCATGTCACCCAACCGAGGCGAGATATAGAGAACTTACGTTAAGGTGGTGCTACGGAGTTGTTACTGAATTGTTAAATCAAGGGGGGGCAGTTGCGAGAGAAGAAGAGGTTGTGTTGGATAGCAGAGGAACTTTACTCTTATCATTTGAGAGAGGTAAGGTGCTGGGCACACGACAAACTAAAGGTCATAAAGATGAAGAATTCTGGATTGGTCGTTTTTTTGGGGATTGTGCTCTTGTTCGGTTTTACCGCCTGTCAGGGTCGACCGGTTCTCACCGAACCTATTTACGAGGATCAATCACTGATCGTCCGATTGGCCGTGGACCAGACTATTGGCAGTGGCCATTCTCACCCTGCCACCATGACCACTCAAGAGATGGCCACCGTTTTATCCGGTATGATCATCGAGGAACCCAGCCGCGTCCTACCGTCCTTACCCCTTCCTGGCCAGAGGAACGAACCTCCACGGCACCCCGCATTCACCGCAGCGGAAATCGACCTCCTCGCTCCTCTCCTGGTCAAGGGGTTGAGCTCTGCCAAGCCCGAAGAAATCGTCACGTTTTATTGGATCACTCAACAGCCACCACCGAACGATCAGGTGACATCTGGCGGAATCTTTGTCGAGGACGACAAGTTTCATTTCATACTCGGCAACTATCGTTCGCCCACTCGCTACCCGCCGGATGCCGAAACCATGCAATCCCTTGATGGTCGATCCAATCCCTTACAGCCGCTGGTTCCTCAAGAAGCTTCGCTGACGTTCCATCCGGAAACTGCGTTGGTCGCCTCTGAGCAAGGGGTATTAAAAAATCCGTTCCGCGCGAAGCGGCGTGAGATCGCCGTGCTCTTTAAGCAACTGACGTCGAACACACCAGACACAGTTCACGAACCGCACTAAGAGGCCTTTCCTATTCTGGACCAGAACCAATCCGAGCCTCCGCTATGGTCGATCGGTATCGCTGCAGCCATTATCTTGATCGCCCCTCTCGTGTTGTACTCACTCGCGCCGACCGGACCACTGCGCGAGGGGGATACAGTATTTTCAAACGGGGAGCAGCAGGTACGAATCAGTAAGCTCGCTGATGCCACAATAGGCCGGAATGATGAGACCTGCGTATTGGATCCAGACAGTCCCCTGATGATCGTTCACCTCTCAGAGGCTGAGGCGAACGACTCGTTTATCGCCCAAGTCCAGGGGAATCCATCAAATGAGTGGCCGTTTTGTCCAGCTCTCATCGAGGTCGTAGTAAAACCCTTTCAGGTATTCCAAAAGCCCGGCCTGTTCAGTGGGATACAGAGTCTACTGATTCGATGGTTCGGCCCATGACTCGGGAAAGTACTACGCCTTCAGTCGCGCGGCAAATTGTTTTCTGAATTTCGCAACCTTCGGACTGACAACGACCTGGCAATAGCCTTGTAGCGGATTCCGTGCAAAGTACTCCTGATGATAGGACTCCGCCTCGTACCACCTCGAAGCCGGGGCGACTTGCGTGACGATAGATGCATTGTACAGTTTCTCGTCGGTGAGCCTCTTGATCATCGCCTCGGCTGTCTGGCGCTGGGCCTGGCTACCGTAGAAGATCGCGGAGCGATATTGAGTTCCCCTGTCGTTTCCCTGACGATTCAGAGTGGTGGGATCGTGAATGGCGAAAAAGATTTCGAGGAGCGCTTGGAATGAAATCACCCGTGGATCAAACGTAATTCGGACTGCCTCGGCATGCTCGGTCTGGCCTCCGCATACCGCATCGTACGTGGGGTTTTCCAAAGTGCCCCCGATATAACCGGACTCAACGGATTCCACGCCAATGACTTGATCATAAACCGCTTCAAGGCACCAGAAGCAGCCACCGGCGAGAATGGCAACTTCTTTCTCAGATGCTGTTGTTGGTGAGTGCTCTCCCATGGTGCGGCGTGTCGAATGAACGGAAATGTCGCTTCAGTGGGCGAAGCCGGCTAATCTTCTTCTTCCTCCTCGATGTCTTCAATTCCTTCGTAGCTCATCTCCGGGAATGACGCTGATGCCTTCTCACAGGCCGTCTCCACCATCTCTTCTGCATCCTCTGCAGAATCAGCATCGACCAAGAACTTCACAGTGATCGCGTACCTCTGTTCCACCCCCTGACTCCTTTCTCTGTAGTCTCTTTATCTATCTATGCTTCCGCTAGCACCCAGTTTGTACTTTGTGACAGTTGTGGTGGCCGTGTCAACCGTGTTTGATCCAATATCGGTTCAAGATATCGATAGTGAGACGGACGGAGAGCGTTCGTCCAGAATCAAGAATCCATAAGCCGAACGGTCATGATGGGAAGGAGGACTTGAAGAGGATCAAGACGGAGGGAGAGTTAGCCTTCACCCTCAAGATCGGAGAGAACCGTTTTGAGCTTCGCAAACTCTTCTGGAGCAATACGCGAAAAGGCGATTCCAAAACCGTTAGCATCCACCCAGCGCACTGTGGCTTCGTCGATGCGCAGCGGCCAATCCAGTCCAGGCACATGAAGTCGGCACTCAAACTTTGAACCAGGCTCGACCTTCATATCACTTTCGATCTTACATCCGCCGGCAGAGATATCCAGAGTCCGGCCTTGCCCCTCCTGCTTGTTGCCTGAAAAGGTACTACGAAACTGCGTGGTGAACCTCGGTTGAACTCGTCGCTCATCCGGTCGAGGCTTGGCCGGAATGGGCCCGGCAATCTCCGCCTTAAAGAGAGAAGTCAATTTTTTCAAAGGCACCTCCTACCTAAGTTCTCTCACCAGCCCACGACTTTAGGTGATCGAGTTGCCCTCACTATCGCGTCGAGAGGAGCATATGGGCCCGACGATTTTGCTGATAACAAGATTCATCCTGATCAAAGCAGAATGGACGTTCTTTGCCATACGATACGATCGTGATCTGTTTGGGACTTACCCCAGCTGCCGTAAGATAATTTCGAGCGGCCTTTGCACGTTTATCGCCCAACACCATATTGTAGTCACTAGTCCCTCGTTCATCGCAATGGCCCTCAATCTTCAGCACCGCTCCTGAATGATTCTTTAAGTGGGCGGCGTCATGGTTGAGAGCTTCCATTCCTTCATCAGACAGGGTCCATTGGTCAAAGCCGAAGAAGACGTCCTGCAAGCCCGCCTCCACCGCCGCTTTCTCTTCCTTCGTCAATTCGGCGCGCTGTCGAGAGGTCGTCCCTGATGGATTCAGAGCCGTAGAATATCGTTCCTGTCCAAGACGTTCCTCAGCTGGATTCCGAGAAAACCCACTCAGATCTCCGCTTGAACTGCCGCTTGAGATATCTGGCAGCTTCTTCGAGCTCGTGCTCCCCGATACGCTTTCATTGTCAGACTGCACCCATTTCTTTCCACACCCTTGGGTCGACAACACGACTGCTGCTACTGCGATCACGACTACTGATTTCGCTGTCGCTCGGTTCATGACCTTTCCCCTCCATCGTGGCGTTTCGCCAGGTTGTGTGATGTTCCCATGAGGTAGCGTGGTGAAGTCTCTACCGGTACCCGCCATTTTCTGTCCAAACAAATATAGCACTTACAGTGAAAATGGCATTTGCAACAGCATGTTACTGCATAAATGGAAGGAGTCCTAATACTTTTGGCTATTTCGCGTGATGACCGAGAGAGAAAAAGCGGGAAGGAATCTTGTATTCGCTATGGGAGTATCAGGATACGCACCGGGTACAGAGGAAGAACCACAAGGCCATCGATCACGGCACAAGAAGAAATTGACTGTCACCCTCTCTTACTTATCGATATCCTTGTCTATCAGCCCAGCGAACTGGTCGGAGCACGGCTCCTAGACTAGCTAGTACACAGATCAACACTACCATCGCGACCGCGATAGCTAGGTAAAATGCGGCTCGTACGTCGTGCAAAACGGGGATCATGGTAACACCCTCCTCTTGCTCGATTGGTTAACTGCGCCATCCGCATTCACACACCCAAGGGCTCAAAGGATCAGCTTTCTGAAGTGCTCGACCGCAACAGGGACATTGTCTGGTCCACACAGATCGCCTCAGCCCTTCAAAGTATACATCTCCAAACGTTACTCGCTTTGTATATCGGCACAACCACCGCACGGGATAACCTCTTTTAGGTTCGGCTCGTAGCCTAGATCACTCTTCATAGCCACAATACCCAGCTTTAGCACGACCTTAGCCGCACTAGCTTGACCTAAGTTGCCGTAAGCACGTGGAAAAGGCCCACTGTCTTTATTGTTGGCCCGGCAGGAATTGAACCAGCGACCTGAGAGTTTGAACTGCCCGGAACCTCTTCCCTTGTTCAACCTGGGGCCAAATGCCTCCACGGCTAGTGCTAATTGGACTTTACTCCAAGTCCATGAAGTCTCTCAACTTCATTTTTGTCTTTTGGGAAGATTTTGCTTGTGGCTTACGGAGCGGATAGAACCAGGAGGGTGATGAGCCGTTATTCCGGCCAATCCCGTTTGTATAATCGTGGGTATACCTTGAATGCCGAACCCCAAACAATTTTACTCACAAGCCCTTGAAACAATGGTGCGCCCGGCAGGAATTGAACCTGCGACCTACGGGTTCGAAGGCTGAAATTGATAGTACTTATAAAACCCTGATCTTTGTCTGGTCAACCGCTTTTTGCTCAAAATACAGTGACTTAACATGTTCCCATTAGTTGAGTTAATTCTATTAGGTTCAGTCCTTTTGAATGATTTAAAGCACAGATCTAGCACATCGCAGGGCCGTTGAATGAACAGATGAAAAGCGCTCGTGAGTACTTGAGCGTGGATAATCCGTTACGGACCCCCTGGAATTTTCCCCAAACTCATTCCACTCCGTCTTCGAACGCGTATGCAAAATAGGGAAGCCCCCGGAGGGCCGGAGGCTTCCCTCTGAAGCGGCTCAGCGCTTCAGTGTGTGAGCGGTCATCCACTCCTTCGCCTCGAAGGCGACATTCATCAGTGCCTCGAGGTCATTGAGACCGAACGAGGTGCCGTTGTGCCAGGCACCGGATTGATCCTTGAATGGGCGTGAGAAGGTCGTTGCGAAGAACGGTCCGTTCTCGCTGACGTTCTGCCAGATCGTCGCCTTGATGTTGCCACATCGTAGCGTCGTCGCTGGTCGTTTGGATTTTTGGTTGGTCGCCATGATGGTTCCTCCTTATGTGAAGTGTAGGTGACTCTCTCACGGGAGGAGGAGAGGCACCGCCCAGTTCACAGAGGAAACAGGAGGCAGAGGCCGGAACCGGCGGGCCGAGAGGGTAAGCAGCGAGAGTGACAGAACTACTGGCGCGAACGATGCGCCTCGCAGGTGGTAGCCGGTCGGCTGCTGTCGGTGGCGATCAGACACATACAAACACATCGTGATGACAGATGAGATGATATCGTCTGGAATGAGTTCCGGACAATTTGAGTCTTCCCCCATCTTTGGAAACTATGCATGAGACCGCGAACAGGATTGCAGGACTTGAAGGGTGTTTCGGATTACAGAACGCGATCCCAAATTGGGCTTATGTTAGGGATGGCATCGAATTCGTGCCGAGGCTACTTAGTGGTGGAAAGTAACCAAATGTGCAGATTGATGAGGACTAGATCAGATCCTTATTGAACCGTCTGAGCGATTAGCTGAAGCGGAGTGCACCTCTATCCATAATTCAAATCTGAACCCGGTACTCATGACCCCGCTATTCAGGCTTCAGGCTTCCACCTAGAATACTGTCAGAATTCCGGAGCTCCTTACCTCTTTGCCAAAGTCGTTACTTATAGACTGATTAATCATGCATTGGTGGTCCCGTAATTTCAAAGTCCATTCCTGTGTGCGTCTGGTTCGGTTCACATACCACGACCCTTTCATAAGGCTCTTTACGAGTCGTGTTAGGAAAAATTCTGTATGTTTTTCCGGCAGGAACATTTTTGAATTCATACGTTCTTCCCTGCAGCCTGGCTCTGATCCAGTTAGTTGTCTCCCCGGGAATTTCCATGTAGATTTCTGTTACCTTAAGCCGAAGTGGTTCACCTCTGAGGTCCGTGAGATCCCAGTCCAGCTTCCCCGAGATCTGACCAGTTATGGAACAGGTTGCTGTGGGCGCAGATTGTTTCGTCACTTGGATTGTTACGTCTCGCGACACGCTCCTGCTTCCTTTTCGCGCCAATATCCTGTAGGTAGCCGTTTGAGTAGGGCTGATCTGCAACGACCCGGAAGTCTCAGGTGCGTTCTGCACAAGAAGAAGCTTCTTCTGGTTCCTCTCACTAATAACAACATTGTCTGTGTTGGCTGTGCTCCATTGAAGTGTCCCTGTTGCCCCTGGATCAATGCGCTGTGGCGACACGGTAAAAGAAATAATTTTAGGAGCGTCGGGCATCTCTTTCGGCTGCTTGGTCTTCTGGGCATCTGCACTCGCATATGCCCCTGGGATGAACAGGAAAAGAAAGGTAAGTAGCATCACCTTGTTCGAAAAATCACGCTTGATTTTCATGGGATATTCTTTCTGGCGGTTAAGGCCTATACCTAAGTGGCGTGGCTCTATGTTTTCCTCTGGCTCTCTTCAACAACTGGATGAGCTGCCAGCGATTGCATCTTCAACGCTAGATGGATCCTCCTCGAACAGTCCTCGCCCTTAGACTAGCCGCTAGTCCCTGTAGAATAATTTCTGGGGTATTGACGAGAAACTATTCGCCCTCATTCAAAATTATCCGCAGAAGTGGATCAATCAATGGCACCATTGCCGTTTCTTATTCCTAACGAGTGACAAACTAGCTCAGCGTCGTGCCGACACTACAACATCAGATGACCGGGTACGACTGAGAGAAGGCGATGGGAAAGCCGACAGCCTCACTGCTCGCTCCACCAGCTAGATGAGTGTCGGGAGAAATGAAGTGCCCTCTTGATCTCACCTTTGAAAGGCTAATCTCATGTCTGGGTTTCATGTCGAGACAATTAAATGGCACATCATGTCGTTCTTTTTGGAAACAGCGTCTTGTTACTGCATTGCAAGCATGTCCTGTTCAATCGCGGCTGCTAAGCTGCGGAATGTCCTAGCCTGTAACTTCTGCTGACTTCCACTTTCATAGACCGCCACTCCATCAACCTTAACGTCTCGATCCCCCTTCTGCCTTCTGCGAAATGTTTCTTTATATTGGGAGCCCAGCGTGCCTTTCCCAGAAAGCCTGAACGGACCTTTGACTGCGGGAGCAAGGCCCTCACTCGGGTCGTATGAATAGGTCAGAGTGATTTCAACGTATTGGAGGGGTCCCAATTGAGGATGGGAACCAAGTAAATTCGTAACCTCCACTGTATCATAGATAGCCGCATCTCTTGAGAAGAACGCACTGAGCGGATCTTTATCCATATCGTAAATCACCGCGTCTGGTGGGATTCTGCCCTTACTAACATCTGTGTCAGGAGGAAACGAGAGAGGCAAACTTTTTTCCCCTGACTCAAGACGCACGGGAGGCTCTAACGGAAAAAATTTAGGCCCTGGCAACTCAATATACTCAATGGTTACTTTCTGTCTCTCATCATTCTGAATGCCCTGCCCTGAGAGTTTGAGACCATCGGATGAATCTCGCCGAGCAAGAGAAATTGGTATGGTCCAGTCTCCCTTAATTTTCTGGTTGCTTCGAGCAGTCCAGGCCATGCGGAGGTTGACACCCGTAGGGCTGGCCAGACTGGTCAATGGCATCAATGCTGCCTCATGCGCTACTCGTAGCGTCACCGAAAGAGAGGAACCGCCTGATACCGTAATAGTCTGACTTTTGACTTGAGGCAAATCCATAGTAAAATCATTGGGCGTTGCATCATAGTCAACAAATAGGCCTCCATACTCAAGTCCGTTTGGCCCTCCACGCAGCATCTCCTTGACCTCTTTCTCAATATCGGGTGAGACACTAAATCGTATCTCGAAGGAAAGGAGGGCCTGTGTTGGATCCTGTGGATCTCTGTCGAGATAGCCGAGCCAGGACCTGCCGTCATGCTTCACGACTCGCATCAATGCGTCCGTTGGTGCCAGAAAGACCCGTTTCGCTTTCCCATCATAGACTGCTTCCACAGTTTGGTTACTGGGAAGGTGGATTTCCTCCGTCCAAAGAGTCAACAATGCAGACGCAGTATCGACCAATTTTTTGGAATCCCTCACCTTGAACTCATCATACTCATTGGGTGACAGCTGATTGGTAAGTGGAATAATCGCCTGGCCTTTCTTCACCCAACCAATGAGATCCTCCTGAGCTGCAGGAGAAAATTCAGCCGTCGCTCCTTCATTGAGAGGTATGATATTAGTCACTTCTCTGCCAATCACCGAAAGAAAGTGGGCTGCCCAATACCCAATAATAAAATTACCGTCGGTAACCTCTGGATTGATGCCTTCCCCTTTCCACAGGGGAAAGACATGAGCAGCGCTTGTCTTTCGTCCATTCTCAACGTGGAAAAAATCCTGAATTTCGATAGCATACGGAGGATAAAGGGTCCCTGTTCCTTGCTTGCCAACCTTAGACCTCAGACGTGGTTTATCAACAACAAGAAAAAGCTGCCCTGGTGAAGCATTCTTATTCAACCCGTGGTTCAGGACGGTGATGAGCCCGTTCTCTTCAGTTACATAATTTCTAGCAATAATGGTCAAGTTTCCGGCTTTCTGTTTATCAGGAGACCGAAGGTCCAGCGTAACCTTGTCCTTCACTCGGACCGTGTCGGCCACAATCAGCAAATTTTCAATCCCGTTTTCTTTAAACGCAGAGGTACCCTTATCCAATTCGAGCGTATCGGCTACGACCAATGCGGTCCGGCCACGTGTTTGTGAATCTGGGTACTGGATTTTGGAAGGGAGGTTCTTCTGTTTAAACAGATCAATCACAAAGAACTCACCTTTGACTCTCGGGGGTGAGGTGACCTGCGGTATCGCCCGGAACTCCTTGAGTACTTCTGGGCTTATGTCTATCCGTTGTCGCTTGATATGGGCTTCCACCCCCCGCAATTTCGGTGGGACTGGACGCGATGTGCGAGAGTCAGTTGCGGCAACCGGTGGTGGAACAGGACGAACATTCGTCCGTGGTTGCACCGGGCGTACGGTCGTCGGTGGTGGGACTGGTCGCGCGGGGACACGAATGTCCTGAGCGTAGACGACTCGCCCAGCCCCCATATTCCAGCCAATAATCGGAGGCAGTGTCACGCAAAGGAAGATTAAATATTGAAGCACATGGAGTGCAACCTTTTGGATGCTCACGCATCCTCCCGTGGCTACTATTGCCTATTTCACTACGGAACGTCGGATGGAAAGAAGCGGAGATCGTAATTTCCCTCTTCCCCTGCCGAGATTGGGTTGCCGTTGTCCTTCCACGGCCGTTTTTCCCCACTTGTCAAACGAAATTGAACAGTGGGGATTACGGTCGCTCCCCGTTCCACAAGGAGTTTCTTGATCGGGGCATCCACCCACTTGCCATCGACTCGAATAGGGGCAATTTTCTGGGAAAAAGTACGATCGCCGGCTTTGAGTACGATGTCGACCTCTTCAATCTTACCCTGCTGTTGATCGAAGACCGCCCAAGGCAGTCGACTCGTATCCATTGTGATCGCGTTTGCCACGGCTACTGCGGGTATCAAGGCAATGTCGCCATTGAACCCTTCATGCGTGTGACGGCGAACAAATGATTGCCCACCGGTAACAATGGTATATACGGATTCGAACTTGAGTTTCTTGATCTTCTCTGGGTCGTCGCCAGTAATCGATTGCAGGGGAAACCATATAAACTGAGCCGGAACACCTTTCCAGTGCCAGGCTCCGCGTTCTTTTGTCCAAATCGCGGTGGCCGGGAGTTTTTTCTGATCATCTAGCCGGCAGTTCACCTCGAGACTGATCTGGTTGATCCCGAGATCGTCTCCGACCGCAGGAAGTGCAAAGTAGGCCGTCGAAAATTGCCCTGGTTTGATGTTTACAATATGACGTTCTTTGATTTCCTTTGCGTAACTCCCAATGCCGATCAGACCGGACGCCACTGTCTGTGCTTCCTCTATGGCACGAGTCGTGTAATCGATGGTTTCGTTTAAGCGGCTGACGTTCAACTGTTTCTTAACTGCATATCCGAATTGTGCTGAGACGAAAGTCCCTTTCGCGTCAGCAAGCCCCGACTTGGCAGCCTCAATCTTCTCTGGAGGCTTATTCATTTCCAAAATTGTTTGGTTGATACGCGATATAAACGACTGCATAACTCTCTCGACATCTTCCGGCTTGAACTGCTCGCCGGTGACAGACTCCACTTTGATATGCCCCCCTTTTTCGAGTGTATCTCGAATAGTTGACGCCTTAACATCGGCACTTCCTCCGAAGAGACCATAATACGAGGCTTGTGCTCTGAACTGCTTGTCATTACTGTAGTGCTTTTGAAGTGATTCCCAGTTCACTTTGATCTTAAATCCCATCTTGGGAGTCAATCTGCGATATGTCATATCGACATACAGGGGGATTCCAGCCGAATCTGACATGGCGTCAAGCACCTGCGTCCCGACCTGCGTCAGATTCACTGAGAACGTCATCTTTTGAGCGGAATAGGCTGGCCCAACTCCTTCACCTTGAGCCGCCGATGTCACGAATTTCCCATCGGGTGCATACATATGAACTCGGCTGCTTTTGATTGGCATGGGACCCAGGCGAAATGTTTTGTTGTTAGTCTTTTTGGCAATGGCATCGACGATTTGCGTATGGGCGTCCGCAGGGACTGCTAAGCGAGCACTGAACACAAGGACACCTCCGGCAACCTCCTTCGTGGGATCCTGAGGATCCCGCATTTGGTACCGTACCAGCGTGAAATCAGGCTCTGCTTTTCCATCGGCCCCTTGGGATTCAGATACTCGTGGTTTATCAGGAATGTAGTACCACTGGTTCGCATCTCCAGCATCTCGCACCGCCGTAAAAAGTTCTTTTACTCCACCTATTGTCACAGGAATGTCATCAATCTGGTCTCCTGGGACACCGCTGGCCACCTGGGCATGACTCGTTGCAGAAAAAGACACGACGCCGAGGGCTACTACTACAACGGCAAACGAACCAAATATTCGCATCGTTGTCCTCCCACGTTGTACAGATGCAGGTTACAACAGCATTCTTATTATGCACTCGTAAATCACTAGCCGATCACCGCACCTACCAGGAGTATAAATCCGTATGGCCTTATACATCCGTGTACATACGCCAAAATACTCAGGTTCAATTGGCGCGCTTAAATACTCCTTAGTGCTCTGAAAGTCAACAGAAATATTTAAGACTTTTCAGAGCTGGAATAGTCCTTGGCAAGACCACTTAAAGGATGCGATTAATACGTACCTTCCGATCATGCGTCTCCTTCACAGACCTGTAGCATAACAATGGCGAATAACAGAATAGTGTGGTTCAGCCAAAAGTCGATTCGATCTTTCGAAAACTTGGCATGGGGGCCCAGAGCCCATAAATGGCACCTAAATTAGAAATTGACGCAACCAAGGATTACGTGCTAGTAGCTAAAGTAACGATACGTAATGGATCTCTGAATAAGTAGGCTTCTCGGATCGCCAACCGCTGTGTTAAGACCTCGATCATCTGAGGAATGGAAAAATGAATATCCATGATTCACTATGCTGTTCTGGTTTAGTCCGCCTTTCTCGCATAACTCTGATTTGAAGGAGGACATGCTGCAGAGATGAGGATTGACCCAAATAAGCGCTTCGCCGTGGTGGATCGGCCCAGCCTGTGAACCCGAATCGTTCTTGGTATTAACCTCTGGTTTTGAAGATTGAGTGGCTGCTAGTGAACCACAAGGCCGGGCGGCCAAGCTTGTTATGGGAGGATAAGGGTCCCTCGATCACGGTTCAACAAGGCAGCTCGTAGGCTGTTGATGGAGTATCTAATCCACAGGAGGTCCTCTATGCGTGTAGGTCTTCACGCTTTTTGGCTAGCTGTGTTGTTGACGCTCTTGTTTAGAACCGCTTCTTCAGCTCAAGAGGCCACACAGCCAAAAGAATCATTCGTCTCCCCTCCACAACAAGGTGCTGTAGTGGAACCAGATGAAACGAGCCCTACCGTGGATGAGTACATACGATCGAATCCAGACTCCGATGAGATTCCGACAAGTGGAACCCCCCTCAAGGATATTTGTAAGATAGAGTATCCAAGCACTTCGACGCCCCTCATTAGGAAAATAGGTTATGTTACTGACGTCATCGGGGTAATCGATATGGGGTTGGGCGTTTTCGGTAAAGAGCTTCTTCCATTTCTCGGTTTGAAGGGTGTCGTAGCTATTCCTGTTATCGCGCAGTTAGGACTTTTCGCAAATTTAGGCGCACCCCATGCCGAAGCGGCTAATGTGATCTTAAAAAGAGAAGTAAATAGCGGCTTCAGCAAAGGAGTGGTGTTGGCAGCTGACGGTCGAAAGCTCAGTTACGCAGCGGAGCGGTTCTGGAAGTACACCATAATGGTCAGTCCCATGCTTTCTGGATATGAGAACCAGTTTCTCAATGCACACAACAGGGCGATGGTTATTGGGCACAAGGCTATGGCCAGATGTCATCTTACCAAGCTGCAACAGAAACAATTCGTGCAAGACCTCTGGAGTCGGATGACTGTGACACCCGATGTGGAGTTTGGAAAGGACTGGCGAAAGTGGAGCGACCGGGATTGGACCAACTATTACATTGGACTCGCAGCAGTGTTTATTAGAGATCATTTGAAATAATGGATCCCTTGGTCTGCCGGCACGTACGCTGGTCGCAAGCACAAAAAGTACGAGGTGGATTTATGTCTATCCCCGTTACCTTCTTAAGGGCGGTCCTTTTCATCACCGGACTTTTTGCCCCAGCCACCATCCCTGTATTTGCTCAAGCGCCAGAGTTTCCATTTGACGTCCAGCTCGTGGAGCCATTAGGCTTTCGTGTACAGCCGGGGATAAGCGACGTTTTCGTCCTGCCGAATCGCAACTACCTTCAGCCACCCGCACGGGTTACGGTGCTGGGCGCCACGGGGCCACTCTGGCAAACAGGGACATTTTGTAATGTGCAATACAGCGGGAAGCAAGGGTTCATCCGCTGTGACGCGCAGGACCTTATGACGGTGGTTGATACCTCGTCTCCCGAACCAGTAGTCGCGGGGCAACAATGTACTCCATCAATGGAAAGTGGTCCGTTTTATACTCCCAAAGAGCCTCCGACTCCGGGGAGAAACGCGTTTGGAGTTCGGTTCTGTGATGGTGAACACGACTGTATCGACTTCTGCGCGAAGCACTGCACGTTGTGCACGAACAAATGGAAGGAAACTGCAAGTGGGAACGATGGGGCGACCAGTTGTCCAACCGCACCGACGACGGGTGAAGGGTTAGTGCCAGAAGCTGCGACCGATCCCATTCATAGTCTTGACTACATAGAGGTACCGGCCAATGAACGGGCAGGAGCGGATGCCGCTGCCGGATTAACTCGATTGAATGAGCATATAGCCCAATCACCAGCCTGGAGAAGTGCCGGCTACAGTGTAAGAGTCGTGAACTGCTATCGTCCCCCTCTTGAGGAGATAGAAAAGATATGCAACTTGATCTTGAAGGGGACTCATGTCTTGAACAAATACCCCAATGACCCTCGCAAGAAAGAGCAGTTTTCAGGACACCTCAATCCCCCAAGAAATAAGGGACTGACCTGGCCTGGTGCGAATCCTCATAGTGCCGGGCAAGCCTGTGACCTGGTGGTCCTGGATCGGAACGGTCGCCCGTGGTTTGACTCCGCGGCCGGGCCTGGCACCGAGCGGCATTCTCCAGAACAAAGGACGGCTCTTCAGATGCTTGATGAAGCCGTGACGGCTTCGGGAGGACGAAGGCTCAGGTACGAAGCCTGGCACTATGAGTGGGGCAACTCAACTGCTGGTTCCCGTTGTACGCATCCGCAATGCGATCGTGAACACTGGCCGCCTTGTGGAAATCCAAACTGCTGATAGGAACTTCCGCCCAACTGACTAGGCCAGCCAGCGACAGAGCGTGGCGGAAGCAGATTCCAAACTTTTGTGTGACTGCTCCGCAGATCAAGAGGAGCTTGGCTTCAAACGCCAGACACCTGAGTGCCTGGAGGTCGTTGAGGCCGAACGAAGTGCCGTTATGCCAGGCGCCGGCCTGATCCTTGAACGGTCGCGAAAAGGTCGTCGCGAAGAACGGGCCCTTCTCGCTGACGTTCTGCCAGATCGTCGCCTTGATGTTCCCACATCGCAGCGTGGTTGCTGGTCGTTTGGATGAATTGTTGGTCGCCATCTTGGTTCCTCCTTATGTGAAGTGAAGGTGACTCTCTCACGGGAGGAGGAGAGGCACCGTACAGTTCACAGAGGAAACAGCAGGCAGAGGCCGGAACCGGCGGACCGGAGAGGACCACGCAGCGAGAGTGACAGGATACTGGCGCGAGCGATGCGCCTCGCAGGTTAGAGCCGGTCGGCTATCGCCGTTGGCGACCAGAACTATCTCAACGACACGGAGGGGGATGAAGGCCCTCGCCTTAAAAGTTCGAAAAGGTCAATACTAACAACGGCTTGAAATCGTGACGGTTTCCCCGTTTTATCAGGCAAATCAAGACGTTGATGGGTTTCTACTGATTCGATTGATTCTGCTGAGTGCGGTCTGTTTTGCAGAGTTTTAGCACATATTTAGCACATCGAAGGCCCGTTGAATGAACAGACTAGAAGCGCTCGTGACTACCTGAGAGTGGACAATCGGTTTCAGACTCCCTGCAATTCTCGGCGAACTCATTCCACTCGGTCTTCGAAGTCGTATGGAAAATAAGGAAGCCCCCGGAGGGCCGAAGGCTTCCCTGTGAAGCACCTCAGCGCTTCAAGGCACGAGCTGCGATCCACTCCTTCGCCTCAAAGGCGACATTCATCAGCGCCTCCAGGTCGTTGAGACGGAACGAGGTGCCGTTATGCGTATTCCGACCCAAGCCGGCCTGATCTTTGAACGGGCGAGAGAAGGTCGTTGCGAAGAACGGGCCCTTCTCACTGACGTTCTGCCAGATCGTGGCCTTGATGTTCCCACATCGCAGCGTGGTTGCCGGTCGTTTGGATAAAGTGTTGGTCGCCATCTCGTTTCCTCCTTGTGTGCCCTCCAAAATTATTATCTCACGAAAGGAGGAGAGGCACCGCACAGGTCACCGAGGAAACCTGAGGCAGAGGCCGGAACCGGCGGGCCGGAGAGGGACACGCAGCGAAAGCGACAACTTACTGGCACGAGCGATGTGCCTCGCAGGTGCTAACTGGTCGATCTTAGCCGGAGACGACTAGAAATTCAGGGGGGCGATGGCAAGCACTCGCGGACATCTACCAGTCTCAATCTTCGCCCGCCCGTTTAGTAAATGTGTAATTGCAACCCACGAGCCGAACAGTCTCTTCAGGATTTTGCCAGCGATCAGCCTGAGAAGTTTCTTTGAATCCCCTCTCTCGTATCGCGCGGAAAGAAGGTTGAAGGGCTCCTGATCATCTTCCCCTCATAACCTATTGCCTGATCAGAGGGCCATCCCAATCGGCCAGCCCAACTTCGCGCATTCTCTTCGATGCTACATAGGTAGAGGTTCGTAGCATACCACCCGCTGACTGTGCCTCTAGTAAAGTTTTGGCTGAAATTAGAGCTAACCCCTAGGTTCTACGGACTTCTGACTTCCATTATCATTTGGTTGACATCGGTTTCCATATCATGTCGGTACCGAAGTTATAGGAAGTCGTGGTGTTGAGGAAGGTGGAAAGCGATGAGACTGCGAGGAATTTCCGAAGACTCCCCCCGGTACAGGCCTGAAGGGTCGCGGGTAGGGATATGGCATGAGGGTCTCCGGCCAGGCTCGGCAGTCAAGCTGTACATGCCAATCTGGGAGTGAGTGACACAAGTGTGTGAGTAGCAGAGGGAATTGGACGTGAGCCTTGTTTCGGTCACAAAGGAAACACCATGACGCCGTTGGAGTTGGTGATGCTTGCCCCGCTTATGGAACGTACCAGCGGGAGCCCCCAGGTGACGATCGGGCTCATTGATGGCCCGGTCGCGAAGACGCACCCTGATCTTGCCGCTGCGCATCTTCGAGAAATCCCGGGAAACAACGGCGGCGCTTGCACGCAACCCAGTAGCGTGGCTTGTGTGCATGGGACATTTGTGGCCGGAATCTTGTGTGCCAAGCGCGGGTCGGCCGCCCCGGCTATTTGTCCGGACTGTACGCTCCTGATCCGTCCCATCTTTTCAGAGACAGTCGCGGTCGATCCGCAGTTGCCGAGTGCGAAGCCTGAAGAACTGGCGCGCGCGATCCTGGCCTGTGTGGAGGCCGGCGCACGAGTGATCAACTTGAGCCTGGCACTGGCCCAGCCTTCGACTAAAGGGGAGCGCGACTTAGAAGACGCCTTGGACCATGCCACCAAACGTGGAGTGCTGATCGTGGCCGCAGCGGGCAATCAAGGCACGGTCGGCAGCACGGCGATCACGCGGCACCCCTGGGTCATCCCTGTGGCAGCCTGTACCCTCGAAGGGCGACCGATGCAGGAATCAAACTTCGGGCGTTCGATAGGGAACAGAGGGGTGAGTGCGCCCGGGGACAGCGTCACGAGCCTGGGAGCTGAGGGCCAACCCCTGACCTTTGGTGGCACTAGTGCGGCGGCGCCGTTTGTGACGGGAGCGATCGCCTTGCTCTGGTCCACCTTCCCGGCGGCCACGGCCGCTGACATAAAGCAGGCGATCCATCAAGCCCATCACGGACGTCGAGCAACCGTGGTTCCCCCGGTGCTCAATGCCTGGGCCGCGTATCAAGCACTCGCGAATAGGATGGGATGAATCTAACAAGGAGGTGAGGACTATGCCAGACGAGGATGCGACGAAGGGCCATCAGCCGCACAGAGTACGCCTTCCCGGATTTATGGCGGAGGAAGACCTGGGGTTGGGGGACGTCGTCAAGCGGGTGACCTATGCCATGGGCATCAAACCTTGTGGGGGCTGTGAGGCTCGGGCTGCAGCAATGAATCGCTGGATGGTGTTCTCGGGTCGCCATACAAAATAGACCGATGTGAATTGGCCACCCCCATAACAAAAAAGGAGAAGCGATAATGGAGACTGAACCAGTGAACCCAGCAACTGAGCTCCCACCTATGGCACCGGCACCGCCGAGCGTGCCACCGCCCGGTGGCCCCACAAGACCCTCACCAATGCCTGGAAGCTGCCCGACCTGTGCAGGGGGTATGGCGGCTGCGCCTCCGTCATATATCTATGCCATCGGCCGGGTCGAGGCGCGTTTTCCTAGTTCCTCTGTGGAAAAGGAATTTGCCCAGGCGACGGGCCGTGCCGATACAAAGGGGAAGACCGATCAAGAGGCCTTTTATGCCGTGCTCTCACACAAAGAGCACCGCTACCTTGTCCGGCACCTGTGCTGGGTGTTGACCGTTCAGGGACTTGACACCTATATCCTGAAGCCACGAGACCCTGCAGACCTCGATCTCTTAGTGGAAGCGATCCGTCCAGCGCCGAGCCCCCTGGACCTTGATGTCGTCGTCGGAATGAAGGGCCCCATCGCCCCGCCCGACCTGTGTAATGGCCTGATGGTGCCACTGGTCGCGTTTGATCAGATTTATTCCTTCACCCGTGAGGCCCTCATCAAGTCGATCCCGAAACCGGAGAAAATGGCGGCCGAGAAGTTTACGGCCACAGCCGGCGAACTCCTCGATCGGATTATGCAGATGACGGACAATGCCGGCGCGACGGACGACCACCGGGCGTCGAATTACCTTGCCATGCGCTATCCGGCTATCTATGCCACGGCAACCGAATGTTATGGACGGGATTGTTCCCTTAGCGCGGTCCATGTCCAGCCGTCGGCCCTGAGTGGGACCCGCAAGATTGTCAAGGTTATCTTTTCCTTTAGGCATCGTCAGACCGATGTGACCGAGAAGTACTTTGTGCGGGTGGATGTGACCGAGGAATTTCCCTACTTGGTCACGAAGATGTCGCCCTACTATGATCGCTAACATAACCACACAAGGAGGACCATATCATGCACATGCCCGGATTTAACGCAGAAGGGTCTCTTTATAGGGTCCGCGTCCGCTATTCCTCGGCCTCGGTTCTTGCGGAGATCACGAGCGGAATAGTGCCAGCGCTACCTAGTTGCGCCAGTTGCGAACGGGCCTGCGACAAATGCTGGGATTGCACTGCGTCCGGCCGCGAATGGTGTCCAACGTGCGGGGTCTGTAACTACTGCTGGGGACGGAGTTGCCCGGGTGGCGGTTCCGGTGGCGGCGGAACGACTTGTTGTGAGTTCCTCGTGAACCCGAGCCCGGGAGAAAACTGCCACTGGTGCGGACCCGAGCCATGGTAGAGGAACAATGGTTCACCCGCATTGACGTGACAGAAGAATTTCCGTTTCTCGTCTCGCCGCTCGCACAGTACTTTGAACGGTAGTTCTCAACTGGGCAGGTGGGCGTACGGTCGATCAGTCGAGAGCTTCTTCTCTATAAGAAGGCCACGAGAGCAGCTTGTAGATGAAAGGAGGAGCGATATGGCGGGAATCCCAGCCTATACAGCCGAATATGCGTTGACCGGAAGTCGCGAAGGATCCACTCCGTACATAGCGCTGAATTCCAATTCCCGAGCTGGAGGGGTGAACCCGGCTCTGGTTCGATATCGCAACTTTAAGGCCTGTTATGAGAACTGTATCAATTACATAGCTCCGAGAATCCGGCTGCCCGCAGGCACCACCATTGAAGAATTCTGTATGAAGCGATGTTGGCGTCCGTGGCCCATCCCAGGGCCATGGTGGTGATGTATCGGGAATAATTGCTCCAGGTGGTGGTGGGAGTCGGTAGGTATCATTGCGGTAGGCTGAGAAGGAGGTATTCGTCATGAAGATGCCAGGTTTTAATGCAGAGGCTTCCATGTATAGAACGAACAAGACCTACCAATCTGAATACGGCAGCTTGGTAGCTGGGACATTGGGGACGGTCATTCCACAGGGATGGGAATGGAAGTGTCAATGGGTGTGGGTACCAGATGAACCTAGGGACTGCTCGACAATGCGCTGCCAGCCTCCCCTTGTGTGCTGCGATTGCATAGGTCGGCCGCGTTGCACAACCCGCGAGCAGTGTGACAGAGAATGCAGATTCTGAGAAAGTAGATTCGTTGAATCATTTGAACCCAGCAAAAGACTTGGATCATGAATCTGCCATGATTTACGGCGGATACCTCAACCAATCAAACTGAGGAAGGTCCGATTAATTCGCGTTTGCACTGAGAGGAACAAAACAACGGGGTCGAACCCCTTAAACTCGCCCGAGGAGAAATGTGAACGTCGTAAGGGGAGAGGGGGGTGTGAACCACGTCCCGCGTAGGGTGGGACCGAGGAGTTTCCATTTCGGTTACCATGATGTCATCCTATTATGATCGGTAACTTTTCCTAACTGAAAGGGAAGGCAAAATGAATACTATGAACCTCTCAGGATTTTCCGCTGAAGCCTCACACTACGTCAGTCCAATGCAGTATCGTAATACTTCAACACTGGGGCATGGACATTATGCGCACAATTCTGTTGTGTCACAGCAGCTGACCTGCGATTCTAACTGTCTAGAACAGTGTCGAAGCGATTGTCAGGTTGAATGCCAGTATGAACCCCCTGGATATGAACATGCGAAATGCATCACTGAATGCTATAGGAAAAGCGATTGCTACAATCGGTGCTGTACGCACCTCAGCTGTGGGCCGTGCGTAGGCTTTCAGCAGTGTTCCGATGGAAGCCAGAGACCGTGTTCATGCTGATGTCTCGCTAGGTGCCACGGGTGGGTGAGCCACCCGTGTTTAACATCTTAGAGCGGACTAACGGACAGGTCATCTGCCCGTGGCACCTGGCGTGGGGCTGTAACAGAGGAGTTTCCTTACTTGGTCACCAAGATGTCGCCGTACTTATGAGCGTTCAACTTAACCATCCGATAGGATTGTATGAAATGAATCCGATGAATGTGCCCGAAAACAGGAGTAGGGTTACATCTTGTTCTGTGCATGTAAGACCAAATGGGGGTTGGGGACCGATTAGCCACGGGAGAAGGATCCCGATGGGCAGGGTAGGCAGCAAGGAACATGCCCCGGGAAAGGGGCTGTTCACTGAACTTGGGGACCGAGATGTCGCCGCACGTATGACCGTTGAACCTGAAATGATACGAGGCGCGCTATAATTTAACATTCCAGAGGTTACCGACGAAGACTCGCTCTATAAAGTGAGCACACAGTACAGTGTGTCGCCACCACTCAGTGCCTGACCGGTATCAGTGCGAAGTTGCTTTGTCAGGGATGTGTAATGTCACCATTTTGTGACTATTGAACCTGAGTATGACAGGAGGCTCACATCATGAACAGCATGCCAGGTTTTTTTGCAGACCAATCGATCTATCGCAGAAGGGATCAATATCGAGCAAACCCTCGATTTGCTCGAACGGAAACAAGGATCGTGATGCCGGCTGCGGAAGGGCCCTGTCCGCCAGGGTGTTACCCAGCACATGTAGCGTGTACCGGTTTTCTCTTGTGGTGCGCGTGCTGGTGTCCCAGTGCCGGTTACTATTGCCCAACAGGCGGCTGGTGGTTGTGCGGGGGATGTTTCGGTTTTTGGCAGAATGGCTGCCATCGTTAACACTGGGAAAGGGATGTGGTGTGGTCTTCTAAGGAGCACATGGCGAACCAAGCACAGTGTGAGTTCCACCGAGTAGCCGGAGGGCCAGGTGATTTGACGGATGTCCCGTGAGAGTGAGGGCGTGCACAAATTTCGGAGCCATACCGATCCGCGACAAAAAAGGGGCGGACCCTTATACACTCGTCTTAACCAACAAGGAGGTCTGGATCATGCACATGCCAGGATTTACGGCCGAGAAGGCGCTCAGTGGTCCGTTCATGCAGTACCAACCGATGTCTCATCATGGAGGAGTGAGTCGTCGCACTGTGGTGCCCCAACTGGGTTACTGCTGGTGTTCGGAGCCTGATTCCTACACCGTTTGTGATTCCCGTGGTAATTGCTATGAAAAGTGGGTCTGTCTCCAGTGGTTCTGTGAAGGTAGTCCTCCTTTCATAAAGAAATACCCAAAGCTCCCGCCGGGATGGAGGTTTTAGACCCAAGAAACGGCAATACTTCGTGCCCAATGTGCAGACTGCATTCTGGGGTCAGACGCCTTGCCAATGGCGTCTGACCCCATCGTGATGTAACGGTTCACGCAAGAGTGAAGCAGCTAAATGGGCTGCCCCTCTAGAGGGGCAGCCACTGAAGGCTTGGAAGGCTTGCCACAAGTCGTAAGCATCGTTATCTGTTCTACGGGGGTAGATGCAGACAAGGTGTTTCCCTTCCTAGGAGCCTGTCCGACATTGGAAAGCACGAAAATTTCGACTCACGTATTTGGCTCAGGCTCAACGATCTCGATTCAGTCAATATGATTTGATCCCCCTAAATTGATCAATTTCGTCAATGTCGGACAGCCTCCTAGCAGGGATGGTCATGGCTAAGCGGCCCTGAATGGTGCCCTAAGTGCTGCAGAGATTTCAGCGATCGCACTACTATGTGCAGAAGTCCATTGTGCGTACCTTCAAGTGAATTATGATCGACATGCTGTCGCGCAGAAATACGCGGCAGCTGCGGGGTGATGCGGAGTAAACAATCTTGGGTTAGTCGCCACAGTGCTGTGGCCCAGAGCAGTGCACTCGCTTGAGGGCAATGCCGCCTAACAGGGTAAGAGAGCATTGATGAGACTATCAATCAATTTGAGCGAATTCATTCTTAATAAGAAGAGGTGAATATGGAGGGATACACGCAAGCCAACTTATTTGAGCTCAGTAGTGGCGCTATTCACGTCACCTATTCAACGACGAATATCTTGGGCGGGCCGATGTTCAGTTATCGTGATAATCAGCTGAGCCGCTCCTTCAGAGGCGAAGACATTCGTATCGAGGACACTGCCCTTGGTCAGGTCGTCACGGTCACGCTCGAAACTATTCGCGATGAACGAACCGTTTCGTTCTCCTTGATTGTGCCCATTGTGACGGTGATGCGCCAATCGAGCGGGACGCGTATCAAGGTGCCAGGGATCACAGTGACTGCTCCCACAATGATTGCCGGGCCACCACCGGGGCCGCAACTCCTGTATTCCGTGGTCAATCTGAGGGGAACGGCCCAATTTGTTGTGTCCTAAGAGAAACGACTAACTTCTAGGCGGGGTCTCTTACTCAAGTTGCCCTTGGCCCGTCAAGAAAGTTGAAAAGGAGGGATTGAGCATGAAGATGCCAGGGTTTACTGCGGAAGGATCACTGGGGAGGCCGGCAATGACGTACACCATGGGCACTACAGATATCTCAGCGATTGGAGACAATATTCTTCCTCAACTTCGATGGCAGTGGCCCGAAGGCTCGTGTATTCCGGGGTGCATATGTGTTTCGCCTATCGATTGCCCATGCTGTGTTTCGTTCCCGTTCCCGAAGCGTCGAGGGTTCGACATGGTTATTGACTAAGGGAGAGTTAGGGGTCAGACTCCCTGTGTGTCAACCCAATTTCCCTTTCTCGTGTCGCCGCTCGTCCAGTACCTTGAACGGTAGTGCTCATGTTGGAACGTGGAGCATACGGTCGATCATTCGAGACCTTCTTCTCGATCGGAAAGCCACGAGAACCGATGCAAATAAAAGAGGGAGCGATATGGTGGGAATCCCAGCCTATACAGCGAAATATGCGTTGACCGGAAGTCGAGAAGGAGTCACTATCGGCTCACCCAGATCGGACGAGAACCCGTGACCGGCCGGGCGGCGGGCGAGGGGCCTGTTAAGGGAACCCGACGATAGGCCTGATACGATGATGAGCGTCGTGTGAGGAGCGTTGTCTTCTTGACCGGTGCCTTCGGGATGGGCGACTCGTTGCCATCGCTTGCTCAGGGTTGACTCGTGTCTGGTCGGTCCCGGTCCTTCGCGTGGCGTTCGTCCATCATGTTCATAATGAAGGCTCTCATTGCGTTATCTGGAATATGAGGGAGGGTTTCGCGCACCCTCACGAAATCTCCTTTGTCGATCAGATTGACAACGATGAGCAACAGGGGCAATACCCCAAAATCACCCATGGTCTGTGCGATTTCTATGGCACCAGCAAGATTCCCGTCCTTGAGAAAACCAAGAGGGATGTCATGATAGGTGTGACATCTCAATAGAGACTGATCCGGGCAGGAGACGATCGTGTCCTTGACGCCCTGCACATCTCTGTGGCCAGCTTCGACAAACAGAATGGTTTGCCAGGCTTCTCGCAGATAGGTGCGGTTGGCGATCCCCTTCACGGATTGTCGCGCTCCGGTGGTATCTCCCGCCAACGCTTGGTTCATCGTATAGTCTTTCAGCTGTTCCTCTGTAGGGAATTGGCCGGGCCTGATGGCGTGCCTCCTCTCTGGGCTCACGACGAGCGAACATCTCAACAGGCACCCATGCGCCCCTGATGCGCCACCGCCGGTGGCGAGATACCAGAAAGACACAAAGGGGCTATGGGAAACGCTCAGCTATGTCTGGTTGGATAATTCTAGCGGTGAACTGAGTTCGTGTCGATTCTTCACGCGATGTTGACAGTCCTCCCTCGAATCGGCACACCCTCACCCCTCTCTGGCATGAGTCCCATAGTGGCTTTGCAGCACCAAGGCAAAGAGGCAGGTGGCCTAGTTGCCTGCCAGATGCTGCGGGATCGTTCGGTTTGTCCTGGGAGCAGATTCCGAGGAACAGGACGAAGCAGAAAGACCGAGGATATATATGGAGGAGCGAGACGACTCGGCTTCATCAACGCCGCGAGGATCAGCGAGTGCAGGGCCGTCCCATCTCAGGACCGTGGGGTCTGATGTCGGGGCATTGGCCACCGCTGTCGCCCGCGTCGGTCTCCGACGCTTACCCCTTTTCCCTTGTGAAATCATGAGGTTTCAGAGAAGCCGTCACCGTATCGAAAGCTCGATAAGAGCGTGGTCGCCCCTGACCTGAGGCAAGGCTGAGCTAGAGCCATTCGGCCCAGGGCCAAAATATTCTTGGCCTCACCTTCAAAACGTCGTGTTCGTTGCTGCTGTTTCCTCTCAACTCGTCCTCGTTCGTTGCTCCCACTCAGAAATACATCCAATTCACAATCTTCGCATCCTTGCATCTGGCGCGGCGATTCGGGTACTGCTCCTTCGTCTTGCGAACCACGTTCGATGAAGGAGCCATCATGACCAATCCCCGAGTCAACGCCTCACCCCCGAAACTTCTGACTCCTCCTGACCACTCCTGATCACTCAAGAGCAAAACAGGACTATTTCCACCGGCCTGAGCACCCGCGTAGGGTCCGCCCATGCCACAGCGTGTCATGAAAGAACAGCAATGAAGGCTAGATGGTTGACCGTCCCTGAACTCGCCGCCGTGTTGCAACTCAGTGTGGTGTCCGTCCGTCGCGCCTACTGGAAGGGGCACCTCCCGGTGATCCGCATCGGACGGATGGTCCGCTTCGACCTGGACCAGGTCCGACAAGCAATCCAACGAAACGGGCATGGGTTACTGCAGACCATCGATAGCCAGGTGGGAGCGACCCGCCGCGCGCCCGGCGGCGCCAGCCGACGGCGCGACGGGCCGCCCAGCCCCCGAATAGTCAAACGGGGGCGCAAATTCCAACCACGAATTCGGAGGGACGTATGAGTAGCTGGGAGATGTCGATCGGATGGGTACGGTTCACCGTTCCCTCTTCCACGGTGGAGATTCTCAAGCGAGTCCTCGGTGAGGGGGACTGGATCCGAGATGAGAAAGGCTATGAAGGGTACCGGGAGGTCTGGATCTGCCGGGGCAATGACAGCGGGTATGGCCGGATTGCCACCGGAGCGAAACGCGCACCTCGCGAAGTCCATGTCGATCTCTCCCAAGAATTGATCAGTCATTGGACGTACGAGAAGTTTCACACATTGGCGGCGTGGGTCTTCGATCAGAAGGGGCATTTCGGGCGGATCGATGTGGCGCTCGATGATCGCCTGGGCGTGATCGATGTCGACGGGGTCTATGAGGCCGTGGCGAAGGGCCACTGTGTCTCACATTTCCGGCAATGCCGGATCATCGGGGGGCTCGATGTGCCGACAGGGGCCGACCGAGGGAAGACGCTCGCGCTCGGCTCGCGCCAATCGGAGAGCTATCTCCGGATCTACGACAAAGCCGCAGAACAACGGGCCAAAGAGAAACCGGTCGACGGCCCCTGGATGCGCTGGGAGATGGAATGGAAGCGCGAACGGGCCCAAGCCGTGGGATTGGCCTTGTCCACCCTCGATCAAGACTCCTTCCAACGCTATATCGTCGGGGTCTTCCGGACCGCCGTGGATTTCCGGGACTGCACCAGAGCGGACGATCCCAAAGATCGCTACTACGCGCCCATCTTAGACTGGTGGAAAGTCCTCACGGAGGGGATGGCTCGGGCCAAGCTCGCGATCGTGCAGGCGGTCAAGACCATTGAACAGGTCAAACGCTGGGCCGAGAAGAGCTTGGCCCCCACCTTGAGCCTCCTCTGTGCCCATCCCGAAGCCGGGGAACGCTGGCTGGTCCGCACGATCGTCGATGGCGTGGATCGCTGGCGGAGCAAACATCTCGCACTCCTCCAAGGCGGAAAGACACTCGAAAAAGCGAAATACAGGCTGCACTGGTGGAATCCCCGGGACGGATTCTCGGCAGCCTATGGCCCAGGGATGAATGAAGGAAGCCCTGCATGAACCACACAGCTCATCACAAGGAGCACGTCATGAAGCGAATCTCGGGACAGACGGTGAAACTGCTGAATGAAGAACGGGCCCTCCTCATGAGCCTTGCAGCCAAACGGGATGTGACGCACTCGGATGTGCTCCGCGTCGGGCTCTACCAACTCGCAGCAACAGAGGGACTGGATAGAGAAGTCATGCAGGCGGTGCATGCACGGGTGGACCATCTCCGTCAGCGGGAGGCAGGGTGGGACCGGATGCGGCCTGAACCGACCACTCATCCCTCTCGGACTGACATCCTGTACACAGGAGGCATCTGATGGCCACGCCACGACGAGGAACGGTCCGTACAGGAGCAAGAGTTCACACAACGCAGACCAAACCGTCCGGGGTGGACGGTGAACGACGGGTGCTCTGCCGTCGCTGTCACAGCGGGGTGCTCTCGCTGTTTATGTGTGGCCCACGATTGCGTGGCCGCTGTCAGGACTGCGGCACCGTGTGGGTCTTCTTATGGTCCTGCAGCAAGCAGGGCTGGTTTCCATGGTCCAACTAACAATTCACTAACCAGGAGGCATGACATGTCCAAATTCGTTGCAACGTGCGTGGTGATGGGCGTCAAGGCGAGACCGAGTCAGGACGGCACCCGGACCTTCCGGAATGCCGTGCTCTATTTTGAGGAGGACACGACCACCTTGGAAGCCAATATCTCCGAGGACCACGAGGCCCTCTATAAGCAGATGGAGGCCAACAAGATGAAACTGGCCCAGGTCACGGTGAATCTTCGGGAGTTCAAGGGGCAACGGTTTATCGATGTGACGGGCTATCAACCCATCACGCACGGAGCGGCAGCTGGTTCGCACGGGAAGTAAGGAGACAGCTGGAGTCTCATGGTCTTCACCGATCTGACGTTGGAGCAACAACTCTCATGGACGATGTTCTATCTCGCCTGTTTTCTCACCGGCCTCCTCTCCGGGCGGCTCTAAGCCTCAGTGCATACGGGCTCTTGCTCTATGTCCTGGCCGTCATGCTGTGCTGGGCGCCGGCAACTGCGGTGGCGGGCTCCTATGCTCGGATCGCCACACCGGCTGCCCAGGCGGTGACGCTGGCGGCGCAGCGAGGGGCGATCAGTACGGCGCTTGGCAGTGCGATTGCCCAGGCGAGCGGCACGAGTGTCGCGGTGCGGCTGGTCACGGCCGGGGCCGGGGGCTGGCCGGTCTTGGGCGTGCTGGCGGGATTGACGCTGCTGTCCGTGGCGCTCAACAACGGGCAAGTGGCCGAGATCAAGAATGCCACAGCTGGTCCAAGTGGGGTGTCGGTGGATGGGGTGGTCGTCCCGCAAGGCACGTTGCATTCATGTCCCGGCCATCCGGATTGTGATGCGAGTGCCGCGCAAGGGATTTCCATCCCCACCACCTATTGTTTGACGGGTCCGCCCTATCCGACGGTACCGGCCGGGTGGCAAGGCTGGTTTCTCAAGCCGTCGGGCTGTTGGGCCTATCCTGAGCCGGGCTCGTCGCCTGGCGTCCTCGTGCCCGGGCTCCCCGCCACGCCGCAACAGGTGACGGACTATCTCAATACCCTGCCAAGCAGCGATCCAAATTCCATCGACAGTAACGCCTCGCCTGTCGGTGCGGGGCACACGGCACCCGGCGCCGATTCGGTCACCACGATCCCCATCGATGCGACGGACGTGTCGACCCAGGTGGTGCCCACCTCACAGGTGACCCCCGATGATGTCGTGGTCAACCCGGATGCGACGCCACCGGCTGGCACCCAAACGACCTCCAGCACCAGCCAACAGACGACGACCACCACAACCACCACCACGAATCCGGATGGCTCGACGACGACGCAGGATGACACCACTACGACCGTGCAATGTTCGACCGGTGAGCATGACCTCCGGTCCTTTGGCTCGATTCTCGATGAGCACCTCACCACCTGGCGAGGCTCCGGCATTGCGGGACAACTGGCGCTCTTACAATCGCTCACCTGGCCGTCGGATCTGCCAACCATCAGTCTGAGCTCGTCACTCTTTGGGAACTTCTCCGTCAACTTCAACGACTGGTCCGGGATGTTTCTGGCCCTTCGCGCGATTGTCATCGCGGGGGCCAGTTTCGCCGCCTATCGCATCATCTTTGTGGGGAATGGCTAGACCATGACGGCACTCTTGAACCTCATCTACTGTTTTCTGCTCGACATGATCCTGTCCTTTGCCGATGTCTGGAAGGGCGGTTGGGATTCGGTCCTCAGCGTGGCCGATCAGCTCTTGGCCTCCATCGGCACTGGCTCCCTGAGTGCGCCGGTCATTCCGATTCAATACACCTGGGTCCTCGGAGCCACCGGCATGAGTCAAGCCGTGGCCATCATCGCGTCGGCCATGTTGGTGCGGTTTATGCTGCAAGCGATTCCCTTTGTCCGGTGGGGCTCATGATTACCTTACTCGAAGGGACCCCCGGCAGTGGGAAATCCTATTACGCGGTGGCGGACTATCTGCTCCCCTGGCTTCGTGCCGGACGCCGTCTCTATGTGGCGGTGGATGGGTTCTATTTGGATCGGCTGGCGCTCTTTGAAGGACGGTCGCTTCCAGAACTCCAGCAGCAAGTCACGCTCTGGACGGACCGGCATGCGATTCCGTCGCTCCTGCTCTCGATTGAGCCCGGCTCGGCTGTGTGTTTGGACGAAGCTCAGACGATCTTCCGGGCGAAGGAGAAGGTCCACGCCGAGATTCTGCGCTGGCTCGAAACCCATCGCCATTATGGCGTGGATCTGCTCCTCATGGCCCAAGACTATCGGCAGCTGACCTCTGGGGTCACGAGGCTTGTCGAAAGCACGATCAAGTTCCGCCGCATGGAACGGTTCGGCATGCGCCGACGCTTTCAAGGCTTCGTGCGAGGGAATCCCGAAGAGACCGAGGTGATCCGGACCCTCATCGGACGCTATGAGCCCACGATCTACGCCTACTATTCGAGCTATGCCACCAGTGGCATCACGGAGGAACGACGCATGAAAACGATCTTATCGAGCCCGTTACTTCTCATCGGACTGTTCGGGCTCATCGGAGCCCTTGGCTTCATCGGCTGGGGGACGTGGTTCTCGGGGACGAAGCCCTCAGCCGCGCAGCTTCCAGCTCCACCGAACAGCGTAAAGCCTCTTTCACTTGGCACAGTCGAGCCACTGGTTTCATCTGACGCTCCGACACCATTGTCCGCCACTACTGCTCCGGCAGTCACCTCGGAGCGACTGCGGATTGAAGGCGGCATCGTCATGAACGGCAAGGCCTACTGGGTTGATGCGCAGGGGCGCATTCTGACCGCCGGACAGATTACTGCGCTCGTCGGTGCTCCTGTGACGGAGCAGATCGTGAACGGGGTCCCGAGTTTAGTCTCGGATCGTATTCTCTGGGGTGGCGAAGGGAGTCCACCGGTTCTTCCTCAACTGCTGGCCCGTCAACCGCTCGACGAAGTCGCGGCCGAGGCTTCACCGCTGTTCAACGAGCACGCAGACAAGCCGGATGTGAAATGTATCGGTGTCGATAACCAGGAACGAGTGTGCGATGGATCAAGCCGCGATTGATGCCGCGGTCTTCTGGGCAGCGGCCCTGTATCTCGGGGGCTTCACGGTCGGCATCATCGTCAGATTGATGCTGGGTCCGTACTTGTAGCCCAGAAAGGAGGTGAGGCGTATGAGGAAGTTCTGGCAAGGTCTCTCGCTAGCCGTCCTCGGGGTCCTGATCAGTGCACACAGCGCGCTGGCGCAGGTGTTCCCGGTGGATACGGCCAGCACCACGACGATCTCCAACGTGAAGGCCGATATTGTGGCCTGGGGTGTCGTGTTCATTGGGGTGGCGCTCACGATCTACGCCTATAAGCGTGTCAAATCACTGGTCCACTAAGGCGTAGGCCGAGTGGCTCCTGCAACGCGTGGCAGGAGCTGCTCTGTGAACACAGGAGCGTAACGAAGAAGACAACGACAGAGGACGAATGGCGAAGACACGAGAAAGAGAGAGGACAACATCATGGCGTGGGCGACCGTCGCATCGGATCTGCATCAACTGGGCAATTCACTGTCGGCGGACATCATCGGCTGGGGAGCGGCAGTTATTGGCATCGCGCTCACGGCTTCCGCTGTGCTCTGGGTGTTGCGGATTCTTCGAAGCTGACCCTCACGGCCAGCCGTCGTCAGCAAAGCTATAGTGGCGCGCCTCCCCTAGGATGACATGATCCAACAGCGTGATGCCCAACAATTCCCCGACTTCGCGCAGTCGTTTGGTCAACAGGCGATCTTCCTGACTGGGCGCACTGTCTCCCGAGGGATGGTTATGGCTGGCCAACCAGGCCGCGGCGTTCATCACGATCAGTGGCTTGAACACTTCTCGCGGATGGACGATCGAGAGCGTCAATGTGCCGACCGACACCAGATTGATTCCGATGGCGCGATGTTTGGCATCGAGCCCGCAGACGAGAAAGTGTTCTCGATCCAGGCCCTCAAAACAGGGCCGGAACAACTCGACGGCGGTGAGCGAATCACGAATCGGTTCAGCTGTCCCGGTTCCCTCCGTCTCACAGACCAGGGTGACCCGATACCGAGGAGCTCGATACGGCTCCGCTGGCCCGATGGATGCCGATGGCCGATTGCCTGCTGCTGCGAGTCGCACTTCTTTCTTCATCCGAATTCCTCCTTCCAAGATAGGCCCCACCCCGCACACAACCCGGGGGTGGGGCAGAAGGAGGAGGAGGGCGGAGCGTCTCGCAGCGGGCAGGCCTGGACAGGCAGTTCGGGAAGGCCTGATCTGCTGCTCCCTCGCGAGAGCCCGCCCCCGCTGGGGCCTTTTCGCTAAGCCTATTGGCTTTCCGCAGCTGGTGACTGCGCGTACAAGAAGGAAGATGGTCATGTTGTTAACTGTTCAGGATTTGTCAAAGCGACTGCAGATCAAGTCATCGACTCTGTATGCGTGGGTTGCACAAGGCAAAATTCCCTCGTTGAAGCTGAACGGCCTCATTCGATTCAATCCCAGCACGATCGAGGGATGGCTCACCGCCTCCTCCACCGCAACTGAACGGAAAAGAGACGATAAAATCGCCGTCAATCGCTCCATCCAACCTATCGATCGAGTCATTGCTGATGCCAAGCGAGCCGTTTATACTCCTCGGCGCGGAAGACCAGACGAAGACAGGGCCAACACAAAGGAGGTTGGTTATGGCTCTGTTTAGACGAGGGGAGGTCTGGTGGATGCGATTCAATTATCAGGGAAAGCAGATCAGGCGATCGACCGAGGTCTCGGATCGGAAACTCGCGGAACGGATTTATCACAAAGTGCGGGGGCAGATTGCAGAGGGCAAGTGGTTCGAACGGCAGCCGGGAGAAGACAAGACCGTGCAAGAATTGATGGACCGGTATCTTCACGAATACTCATCGGTGAATAAGGCTGCGACGACACACAAGCGTGACTATAGCCTCTCCGCGCATCTCACCCAGGCCTTTGGCTTCTATCCACTCACGAGTGTCCGGCCGTCGATGCTCTCGGAGTATAAGACGCGACGGCGACTCGAAGGGGCGGCACCCAAAACCGTGAATGATGAGCTCAAGCTCCTCAGCCATGCGTACAAATTAGCCACGATGGAATGGGAATGGGTGACGGAGAATCCGGTCCTCAAGGTATCCCGAGAAAAAGTGCGAAACTCGATTGAACGCTGGTTAACGCAGGACGAAGAGAAACGATTGCTTGCGGCTTCATGCCCATGGCTACGGGAGATTCTGCTCTTCGCCCTGCATACGGGACTCCGGCAGAGCGAGATCCTCAATCTCCAATGGCTGCAGGTGGACCTTTTCCGGAGGACGCTGACGATCCTCGAGCAGAAAAATGGAGCGAAGGATACCTTGCCCCTGAATGACACTGCTCTTGAGGTGCTGGCGGCCAGAGCCCGAGTGGAACCGCTTCAAACGGGCTACGTCTTTGCCAATGAGGTTGGAAACCGGAGAGATGCGAGAAACCTTCTTCGAGCGTTCTATCCGGCGTTAACCGAGGCGAAGATCGACACCTTCCGGTTTCATGACTTGCGGCACACCTGGGCCACCAGACTCGTACAAGCCGGCGTGGATCTTTATGTCGTGCAAAAGCTCGGACGGTGGAAGACCATCACAATGGTGATGCGGTATGCCCACCATTACCCGGAAAGCTTACGAGCAGGAGCTGAGGTGTTAGACCGACTTCGAAAGGAAAGTAGCACAAAAATAGCACAGTCGGTCGAGAGAGCACAGACTGTACCGTTGCAAGCCATTGAAAACGTTGGTGCGCCCGGCAGGAATTGAACCTGCGACCTACGGGTTCGAAGCCCGGCGCTCTATCCAACTGAGCTACGGGCGCAGCGGAGCTACATGATCATGTTAGGGCGAGGCTTGTCAAGGTTGAGAGGAGGGAATCGGAACTGCTACAGCCTCGCGAGAATCTCATCAGCAACTTGCGAGAGAGATCGTCCTTCCGTCTCGATGACATAGTCCCCCGCCGCTTGATACTTTGGCAGACGGTCCTGAAGGACATCTTGAATTTCATCAATAAACGACTTGGTTCCTGTGAGTGAAGGTCTTTGCGTATCCGACCCGATTCGCTTGGCAATGGTCTCGACCGAGGCAGTCAGCCAGAACAACTTCCCGGTCTGCTTTAATACATCAACGTTCTGCGATCGAAGGATGGCGCCACCACCCGTATCGATGATCAGTCCATTCTGACCCGCCAATTCCTGACAAACCTTGGACTCCAGATCACGAAAATATTCCCATCCATGTTGCTCAACGATTGCAGGAATGGTTTGTCCTGCCAATCTCACGACTTCTGCATCCGTCGACAGAAGAGGACGATCAAGCCGTGCCGCCAAAACCTTCCCCACACTACTCTTTCCCGTCCCTCGATAGCCGATCAGCACCACATTCATCGGAAATGAGATTCCAATACTCCGCGCATGGTATCAACCGGAGCTTTCTGATTGGTCCAAAGTTCAAACTGCGCAACCGCTTGATGGAGAAACATCTCTAATCCAGGAATCGTTTTGCAGCCCACAGCTTTGGCATCCTTCAGCAATTGTGTTTCGAGTGGGTTGTAGACAATATCCATCACGGTGAGAGCACGATGCAGAAGTGAAGCAGGAACACAGCTGGCATCGACTTTCGGAGACATCCCAACAGGCGTGGAATGGATCAACACGTTCGTGTCAGGCAAGATCTTGCGCAGTGAAGACTCATCAAGATGAAGATCTTCGACAGTCGAAGCTGCCTGAGAACGAAGCTCCTTAGCCAATGACGTCCGTTCACTGTCGTCGATTCCCAATACTGTCAACTTGGCTAGGGATGAGTCCGCCGTGAGTGCAAATGCGATGGCACGCGCCGCCCCACCAGATCCGATAAGCGTGACGCTTTGACCTTTCAAGTCCACCCCGCCCTCTCGTAACGCTCGTAGCGCGCCAGTCGCGTCTGTGTTGTATCCCGTAAGATGGCCATTGTCAGAAACGATGGTGTTGATCGCCCCGATTCGCTGAGCCGTCTCTTCCACATGATCAAGCAACGGTATCGCGGCTACCTTGTGAGGAATCGTCACGCTCGCTCCGCGGAAGTTCCCTAGCGCGCGAAGTCCCCTGAGCGCATCGCTGATGGCTTCGACCTGCCACGCCAGATACACATAATTGAGCCCGAGCTCTCGAAACGCGGCATTGTGAATGGCAGGCGAAAGAGAATGCCCGACAGGATTTCCAATCACCCCGCAAAATTTCGTCTGTGTATCGATATTCATCGTTCTAGGCAGACAGCTCGGTGGATCGGAGAAACGGTTAACCCTTGCAGACGGTCATACCTCCATCAATAGGGAACGTCGTTCCGGTAACCCACGTCGATTCATCCGAGGCAAGATAGAGAATCAAATTCGCCACTTCCTCAGGCTTTCCCGGACGGCGGATCGCATATTGTGCGAGAATGGACTGGAGCATGTCTGGATTTGCCATCAGGGAAGCGGCCATGGGTGTATCGATGAGGCCAGGATTCACCACATTACACCGGATCCCCTCTTGTGCATATTCAACTGCTACCGCACGGGTAAAGGCGTCTAAGGCCCCCTTAGACGCCGTGTAGGCAGCCAAACCGGACAGGCCCACTAAACTGGCGATTGAGGAAACATTGATAATGGCCCCGCGTCCCTGTTTCAACATCTGGGGGATCACGGCTCGCGTCATGCGGAAGACCCCGGTCACATTGACGTCAAGCACGTTCGCCCAGGTCGCATCATCGGTCTCGTGGAGCCGCTTTCCAAAGGCCCCGATCCCGGCATTATTGACCAGCACATCAATTTTCCCAAAACTATCGAGCGTGCGACGGATAATATCCTGCACGTGAGCTTCATCCGTCACTGAGCCGGCAACACCAAGTACGGTTCCCTTATGGAGTCGGATAACATTCACAACGTGATCCAATTCCTGTTGTCGACGCCCGGTAATCACGACCGATGCGCCCTCATCGGCGAAACGCTTGGCGATCGCCTCACCGATTCCCGCATTTCCCCCCGTCACTACCGCAACCTTCCCGTCTAGTCGTTTCATATGTGCCGGCCCTCTTCTGTGTCGTCAGTCCTGGTCACGCGCTCATCACCACAATTTTCTAATTCATGTTTTGGCCCAAGAACCCCTGGCTCTATCTTGCGAGCAACCGTGATGAAACCGGAATGGGCAACCATACGATGATCCGGTCGTACACTACGGCCCTGGACCGACCATGTTCGTAATAAGGTCTCAAAAGTCTCGATCATTCCGAATACCGTGGCTCGCTCGAGCGCTTCTACCGTACGCATGACTTGAGGCACTGTCGGCACAAAACTTAAGTAGATCCCGCCAGAACGAAGCGCTGCAGCCGCATGGGGAACAACCTGCCAGGGCTCGGGGAGGTCGAGGACCACACGGTCAAAGGAGACGCCGTCGTCAAGGAGATCGATTCCTTCATAGGCATTTTTTCTGAACGACAATAGGTTGGCTGGATTGATGTACCGTGCAATATTTGCCGCTGCCGTGCTCGCGAAATCGTCCCTGACTTCATAGGTCACCACTACGCCGTTTGGACCCACCGCACGCAAGAGCGCCATGGTCAGCGCTCCTGAGCCAGTCCCGGCCTCGAACACCCGAGCTCCCGGATAGATATCAGCCCACATGGGTATGATGGCGAGATCTTTTGGATAGAGAACCTGTGCCCCCCGAGGCATTTTGAGGACATAGTCACCAAACGTCGGGCGAAGCGCCACCATCTTCTTCCCGCCAGACAGTGTGACGATGGATCCATCAGGACGACCGATGAGGGCATCATGCGCAATCTTTTGGCCGCTAAACTGGTATGTCTCCCCTGCTTTGAGCGTAAGGGCGTATTGCCGTCTTTTGTGATCGACGAGATGGATCCGGTCACCACTGGACAGTGTAGACATGCCCGGCATTCTAGGAGGTTCGTTCCTTAGTTTGCAACCAAGTGCTATTCCTTGATAGGGTACTTGGTGAGCCCTAACATCCTATCATCATTGAAGTTTTTCACGATGACTGATGATGATCAAGAAACGAGCACGTCGTTAGTCTCCATCCTCTCCAAGGTGGTCGTAGGACTGGCCTTGGCGGTTTGCCCAACGTTCGCTAGTTACTCGGTTCACGCGAAAGAACTTGTTATCGCGAACTACGAAGGGGTCATTAACCCCGTTGCAGCCGAGTACCTGCACGATGCGCTCGATTTCGCGCAATCGTCTGGGGCCGAAGCCTTGATCCTGAAACTCGACACCCCTGGAGGGTTGGATACCTCCATGCGGCTGATGATCAAGGATATTACCGGTTCCCCTCTTCCGGTGATTGTGTTTGTCTCACCTTCGGGAGGCCGTGCTGCCTCAGCAGGCGTTTTTATTACGATGGCGGCTCATGTCGCCGCCATGGCGCCGGGGACCAATATTGGAGCGGCTCATCCAGTCGCGATGGGCGGGGGCGAGATGGACAACACGATGAAGGAGAAGGTCGAGAACGACTCGGTTGCCTACATCAAGAGCCTCGCGGAACAACGTGGCCGAAATGTGGCATGGGCCGAAGATGCAGTCCGGAAGAGTGTGTCGGTGACGGAGCAAGAAGCCTTGAAACTCAACATCATCGACCTGGTCGCCGAAGACATTCCCAACCTACTGAAACATCTACAGGGGAGAAAGATTGTTCTCCCTCATGGACCAATCACGCTATCAAGCGATCCCCCGACTCTCAAAGAGTTTCCGATGGGAACGCGTCTTGAGCTGCTCAAGACACTGAGTGATCCAAATATCGCCTACCTGTTGATGTCCATTGGGACGATCGGGATTATGGCGGAGCTTTACAGTCCCGGAGCAATCCTACCCGGCATCATTGGAGCCATCAGCTTGATTCTGGCTTTCTATTCTCTTCAATCTCTGCCCGTGAACTATGCCGGTGCACTCCTGGTGATACTCGGCGTGGTGTTTCTTCTGCTCGAAATCTCAGTCACGAGCTATGGATTGCTCGCTTTGGGCGGCTTAACAGCCATGACGCTAGGCGGCTTGTTCCTCATCAAGAGCGATGCCCCTTTTATGCAAGTTTCCCTTTCCTTCTTGTTGCCCACCGTCATGGCAGTCGGTGCCCTGGCCGGAGTCGTCGCTTGGATGGCGGTCAAGGGGGCTCGCGGGAAGCCAATCACCGGAGCGGAGGGAATGATCGGGTCAATCGGAATTGCGAAGACAGCTCTGAATCCACGCGGCCAAATCACCGTACAAGGGGAGATCTGGGAGGCAGTCAGCGAAACTCCCGTTGGTCAAGGTGAGGCCGCAGAAGTGATGTCGATCGAGGGGCTGACACTTCATGTGGCGCCCACTCACAAATCACACTGACCGAGAGAAGGAGCCATCATGTCACTCCTATTGCCAGTAGTCCTATTCGGTATGCTGCTGTATGCCAGCTTTAAACGGGTGATGGAATACGAACGTCTTGTCGTGTTCGTCCTCGGCAAGTTTCAAACAGTGAAAGGGCCGGGAATCAGATTGGTGATCCCGGCTCTTCAACAAATGGTCCGCGTAAATCTCCAAACTGTCACGATGGAGGTTCCGTCACAGGATGTCATCACACGGGACAACATCTCCGTCAAGGTGAATGCCGTCATTTTTCTCAGAGTGGTTGATCCCCAGAAAGCCGTGCTCGCCGTACAGGATTATCTCTATTCCACCTCACAGGTCGCCCAAACAACCCTCCGCAGTGTTTTAGGTCAAAGCCAACTCGACGACTTGCTGGCAAAACGTGACGATATCAACGCAGAGCTCCAACGCATCATCGACCAGCAGACCGAGCCTTGGGGGGTGAAAGTCGCTGCCGTCGAGGTCAAGAATGTGGATATCCCTCAAGACATGCAACGAGCGATTGCCAGGCAAGCTGAGGCTGAGCGAGAACGGCGAGCAAAAATCATTCATGCGGAAGGTGAGTTTCAGGCGGCGCAGAAACTTGCCGAAGCGGCAAACGTCATCAGTCAAAACCCTGCGGCACTTCAATTGCGATATCTCCAAACACTTGTCGAGATTGCAGGAGAGAAGAATTCGACCACGATCTTCCCCATTCCCGTCGATACACTTGGCCCTTTCATGAAGGGACTCTTTTCGAAATAGTGTGGTATTTCTGTTGAATGGCTTGCGTCAATCACACAGAGATGCCGCATAAGTGCGACAGTCCTCCCTAAAATTCCTCATTAGCCTAGTCTAATCTTTCTTATTTTTCGAGATGATCCTGCTCGCCGTTTCTCATCTTCAGTCGAGCATCCGTTTTGCTTCGTAAAATCATTCATGATGGTCGGACTGAGTCGAATCTTTTCAGTTGAAATGGGCTCTTACGTTAAGGGGAAATGTTCAACCAACATACAAAGGGTGACACGATGAAAGAAGAACTTCGGGTCGCTGAGGAAATAGAAATGCAGAAAACGTTCATTGCCGATGTGGATGCTGATGACGCCAAGGCAAGCGGGATGCTCGGTATCATTGGCCGTGCAGAGGCTGAAGAGTCGATCGCAGACGAGAAGAAGCAGACGGCCATGCGGGCCGGCCAGGGAACGAACCCGTTCCTTCTTGAGGGTCTGTACTTTCGTTCGTTTGGTGAGCGTGGTCTTCTAACTCGAGAAGAAGAGACGGCCATCGCCAAGCGGGTCGACCAGGGAACACGTCGTATCCGCGCTGCGTTGCGTCAAGCCGTGCGAGCTATTCTCAAGTCCAAACGGACGTCGGCGCTTGCAGAAACCGTGAAGGCGCTTCAAATGGTCAAGCGTTTGAGCGGATTTTCAGCTACCGCCCTAGACCATGCAGAGGAACTGCTGATGGAGGCTGTGGGCTCGTCAGAACCGGACGCTAAACCTGCAGCGGCCACAACCAAGCAACTCAAGGCCCTACTGAATGACATCCGAGCTGCCAGAGTTGTGCTGGAACAAGGCAAAGACGAACTCGTGCGATGCAACCTGCGCCTGGTGGTAGATGTCGCCAAACACTACACGGGAAGGGGATTAACGCTGCTGGATCTCGTGCAGGAGGGCAATATCGGACTCATGAAAGCTGCCGAGCGATACCAGTATCGGAAAGGATTCAAATTCAGCACCTATGCGACGTGGTGGATACGGCAAGGCATCACACGGGCGCTCGCCGATCAAGCAAGAACGATTCGCATTCCGGTCCACCAAACCGAGGCCTCGCATCGAATCCTCCGCGTGATGCGGAGACTGGGCCAACAGTTTGGACGACCGGCCCGATTGGACGAAGTGGCTCATGTGTTGCGCATGAGACCGGAACGGCTCCGCGAAACTGTACAAGCGTTCCAAGAACCGGTCGCATTAGAGACCCCGATCGGTGATGGAGATACCCAGTTCGGAGATATGATCCCCGATCAACAGGCCGTGTCACCCGACTCCCATGTGCACCGAGGTGAACTGACTCAACAGCTGGACCGGATCCTAAGCACCTTGACGCCGCGAGAGCAAACGGTTATCAGACTCCGATTTGGCATCGGCTACGATGAAGCCAGCACCCTTGAGCAGGTCGGCCAAAGCTTGTCCGTCACACGCGAACGCATCCGCCAGATAGAAGCGAAGGCGCTCAAGAAACTCAAGACTCCTGCGATCAAGGAGCTCTTCGCCGCTATCAAATAAGTATCTTCGCTCGATCAGGTCCGAGGGAGGCTTGCACGCCCTCGGACCTCGACTTTCTTCTATCCAACGAATTGTGTAACAATGGCACCCCCGTGCGGAGCCCATGGTTCCGTTTCGCATCCGCGATCAATACACGGTGGACGTTTCCGGGTGGTTCGTATCTCTCATGGATCAACCTGTCTCTATAAGCCACCTAATCGGTCCCAATCTCACGACACTCCCATCTTTTGATTCTATTCGCTATCACGATACTCTCGTTTTTATATTTTCCGACCCTGTTCCCTATCTCACAGGGTGGGACCTGCAGTCGCGCTTACACCACGAACGGCTCCTCGATCGCCAGCCGGACACCCTGTTGATTCTTGAACACTCGCCCGTCTACACGCTAGGACGTAGGACTCGGCCATCGGACTGGGGAGGGAATAAAGCAACCTTGTGTCAGAACGGAGCGGAACTCCTCCATGTGAACCGTGGTGGGTCCGTCACCTTTCATGGCCCAGGACAGGTAGTGCTCTATCCAATCCTGAAACTTCATCGGTATGCCACAGGTGCCAGGCAATTGGTTTGGTTACTTGAGGAGGTCCTCATTCGCACGCTTGAGTGCTGGAATATCACCGGCGTTCGCATCGCTGGCAAACCTGGTGTGTGGGTCATGCCGCCGGAGCCGAAGAAGATCGGTTTCGTTGGCGTGCGAATTCAACAAGGAGTGACGCTCCACGGGGTGTCCCTGAACGTGGATCTGGACCTGGCCCCGTTCCGTCATATTCATCCATGTGGATTTCCCGATTGCTCTGTGACATCCATGGAGGATGTTTCTCAAGGGGCTGTTCCTGTCGAAACAATCAAGCAACAACTTGCTCAAACCTTCGCGATGGTGTTTTCTTCAAGCGCTCTCCGCCGGTCAGACTCACACAGACAGGAATACGTTCAAGACGATCTTGAAGGAGCTCTATGCAGGAATTATTGACGCCGACCTTTCGCTTAGCAGTCTCGCAATTTGATCAGGCCGCGGAAGCTATGCACCTGGACTCCAACCTCCGTGAACGCCTGAAGCTCCCACAGCGCTCGCTCGCCGTCAGTCTTCCCGTCCTCATGGACGACGGGCATGTCGAGGTCTTTACGGGATACAGGGTGCAACATGATTCATCACGCGGCCCTTCCAAAGGCGGGGTGCGGTACCACCCTGATGTAAATCTTGGCGAGGTGGCAGCCCTGGCCATGTGGATGACATGGAAATGCGCGTTAGCCGGCTTGCCCTATGGTGGAGCGAAAGGCGGGGTTCAAGTCGCCCCCAAGCGGCTGTCCTCCGGTGAATTACAACGGTTGACCAGGCGCTACGTAGCGGAAATATTCCCCTTGATCGGACCGGATAAGGACGTGCCGGCCCCTGACGTGGGAACCGATGCCCAAGTCATGGCGTGGATGATGGACACCTACAGCCAGCAAGTCGGATATGCGGTGCCCGGCGTTGTAACCGGGAAACCACTGTGCCTCGGTGGTAGCCTGGGTCGTGAAGAGGCAACGGGTCGGGGTGTCGTCTATGTCACACTGGAGGCTCTACGTCATTTGAAGCTGTCGTTGGAGAACGCGACAGTAGCAATTCAAGGGTTTGGGAATGTCGGCTCTCACACCGCTCGTATCATGCAGCAGCAAGGTGCACGAGTGGTCGCCGTCAGTGATGTGCATGGAGGCATCTACAACGAGAAGGGGCTGGACATTGTGCGTCTTCTCCGTCGTGATCTTGATCAGCCACTCCATGAAACGAAACAGGGAGACAGGATCACGAACGAAGAATTACTTCAATTGGAGTGCACCGTGCTGGTTCCCGCTGCCCTATCCGAACAGATCACGGACCGCAACGCCAATTCCCTGAAGTGCCGAATCCTCTCCGAAGGGGCCAACGGGCCGACGACACTCGAGGCTGATCGCATTCTGGCGGACAAAGGGATATTTGTGATTCCTGATATTCTTGCAAATTCCGGCGGGGTCATTGTCTCATATTTCGAATGGGTTCAGGATCTTCAGCGTTTTTTCTGGAGCGCGACTGATATTCAAAATCGTCTGCAGGCCATCATCACCTCCGCTTTTCACCGCACACTTCATTTCTCAACAGAGCACCAGGTTTCAATGCGCATGGCCGCGCTCATGAGCGGGATTGACCAGGTCGCTCAAGCCCATCTCCAGCGTGGATTGTACCCATAAATCGCTCACCCGTGCGAATCCCACTCAGTCTTGATTACTGTCTCTGGTTCTTGCCTCACAACTGATTTGTACGCTAGGGTGATGTTCGTCGGCAGGACGAAGGAGCTTCTCATGACACGACGCGCGATCGAAACAGCGTGGGAACAACACCGCTCAACCGGTTGGCCTCGGTTCTCAAGCCCGCACGAAGGGGAATTGATGACACTCGATACGGTCATTAGCGGCTGTGTCGTGTACTACCTTGAGAGCGCTGATGGTCTTGACGATCAGCGGCTCGGCATCGTGAAGGATTGCTTGCGCGATCTGGATGATTTGACGACAGACCTGGAGGCTGATTGTCTGCCCTACTTTCGTCGTCTTCGCGAGCTGGGGGAACTATTACTGAACGTACAGGCATCGCGATGAGTGGTCGGCCTCTTGATCTGCCTCAATCTGCCAGACGGGAAACCCTCGACTATCTGCGGCCGTTCCTTGCGGATTCCGGACTTCATTAGCTAGAATGACCTACACTTTTCACGCCTATCCCACTCATGACAACTCGAATAGATCTTTGATTCTATCGGAGGGAACAGCGGACGTATTATGAAGAAGAATCTACCTCGGACTATAGTCGTGGCCTTCATGGGCCTCTTCATCACATGGTCCTCGGTTTACGCCGAGCCATATGAATTGAGTCAAACTGATGTAACGGAACCAAAGAGTATCTCAAGTGTCGACGTCTCGCTCTTTGGCGTCAAGCTCGGCGACTCAGAAAACAAGGCCGTCGAGACTCTCGTGAATGAGCAAATTTCTGGCATTCGGGCGGAACAGGAAGCCACGTTCATCTTCCTTCTCGACCAACGGAAACCAACCGGGCCGATGGCTGGAGTCCGAATCCAGGACGGCAAGGTTGATCTCCTCTTCATCAACAATCGATTTGCTTTCAAAACGAGAGGTGTGTTTCGGCACGTTCTTAATAGCGAAAGCCCCGAAGAGATCCGAAAGTTGCTCGGGAAAGAAGAGTACGGCGATGAGAACGTTATGGGTGCGATCTTGGCTTATGATAAACAGGGGTTCCAAGTAAATTATATCGGCAAGGATGTCAACATCGAGTTCGCCCAACCCCGTTAACCTCCTTCTCCAGTCTTTCATCGACCACACGAACGCCGTGTAGGTAGAGAACCGTACTTAGTACCTTGTCTGTTTTCTGTCCATCTCCTCCAGGATCGTTCATCCTGGACGAACATCCTCAATGGCCCTACGCATCAACCAACGATGCTTAGTGATTGGCATCGGTCACGCGGAAGCCGTAATCGATCAAGCTCTTGGCGGTATTCCATCTGCGGTTGGAATTCAGGATGACGAGAAGCAGATCACGGTCGTTTTGAGAAACCTTAGCGATCAAGCATCGTCCGGCCTTCGACGTAAATCCAGTTTTCACCCCTTCAACGCCAGGAATACGGCCAAGAAGGCGATTGGTGTTGTGGAGAACGTAGGCGCGGTATCCATTCACCGCTGTGATAAGCCCACGTTCTTCTCGCACCAGCTCACGAAACACGGCGTTCCGCATCGCGACTTCGCTTAGCTTTGCAAGATCTTCGGCCGTGGAGTAGTGAGCCGACCCATCAAAACCACATCCATTGCTAAAATGCGTATCGTCAAGGCCAAGCGAGGTCGCTTTGGCATTCATCAACTTCACGAATTGCTCCTCGTTGCCACCCACATGCTCTATCGTCGCCAGACAGGCATCATTGGCGGACACCATCATCATGGCCTTCAGCAAATCCTTGAGTCGATACACCTCTCCCACTCTCAAGCGAAGGCGAGTCTTGGGAGCACGAGCCGCATTCTTGCTGACTGTGACCAGATCATCAAGCTGCCCATTTTCAAGAATGATGAGGGCCGACATGATCTTGGTCAGGCTGGCAGGGGAAAGACGTTTCCCGACGGCGTGCTGATAGAGAACCCGCCCGGAGTTCAACTCTTTCAGGAGAATGCTGTGGGCCGGGATCCGTTTCCAATGAAGCGCTTTGGGTACATAGGAGACAGAGGAACTAGTCACTCTCTTGGGGCTAACCTCTTTCCCCAAGGCGGGAACGACAGACAGACCACACAGCGTGATGGAGAAGATGGTCAGCAGACCCAGGTGGACACCGAATCGGCATCGCGGCAGCCGACGATAAGGCCAACAGCCCTTCCATCCCACGACCAACCACCTATCGCTTAGAAGGTAAAGGACTCCCCTACCTTATCGCCTTTTCGTCCGCTATCGATAACCTTGTGAAAAAACCGAAGGAGGTCTGCCAGGTCAATCCAAAATCCACAATTAAGACAGCGAGCGTAGATTCTCCTGTTGATGAGGGTATAGTGGCGTTCCACCATCATAAAGCCTCTGCACTTCAAACACTGCATACATGTCTCACTCTCTCTAGGCTACCGCAGACGGTTCATGATTAATGCAACACACCCGGCCAGTAAGCCCCCGCCAATCAACGTGGTGCCGAAATACACAAATACATTCGTGCCTCCAGCAGGTTGGGTCCCTTCCCATAAATCTCGTACCCCGCCCTGGACCATCAGAACGGAAAGGGTCATCAGAGCCCCAATCATGAACCACCATGCAAATGAACGTAGCGCCATCTTTGAGCCTATCTATCTGCTCAGCTATCCCCACAGCAAATCTAGCGAAGGCCCTAGAGGCTGTCAAGAATAGTCGGCGATCCCTCCCAGCCTAGTCTTGTGCCTGCGCCTTTACCACTGCTTTGATCCCTTTGTGGAGAAAAATCGAGACGCTTCCACTCCCATTGTCGGCGATGGCCAGACCTGGCTCCTCCTCGCCGGCGGTTGTCACACGAAAGAAGGAGAGGGCAAACGGGCCAGCCTTGGTTCGATAGTTTCGTGGCGGGTAGTGGAAGGTGCCGTCGCCTTTTCCAAACACAATGGAGAGATCATTGGACTGAAGATTCACAATAGCCACGTCCACCAAATTATCGCCATTGAAGTCCCGGGCGAGGCCGAAATTTGGACCCGCATCTGCACCGGAATCTTGACCTGGTCGAAAGGTTGCATTGCCATTGCCAAGGAACGTCGTAAAGCAGTCTTTTTCCCCATTGATAACAAGGAGATCGCTATGATGATCGTTATTGAAGTCGGCAAAACTCACGCCGAGTGGACGATGCCCTGTCCGGTAGTCCTTGGGGCCTCTAAAGGAGCCGTCTCCGTTGCCGAGCCAAATCGAGACGGCATTCGACATGGGTCCACCATTTGTCACAACCAAGTCCTGTTTTCCATCAGCATTGAGATCCGCCAGGGCCACAGATGTCGGGGTATCTCCATGTTCGTACTGAACACCGTGACGAAATTCACCGGCTCCGTTCCCGAGAAAAACTTTGACCTTGTCGTTTCGTAACGCTACCACAAGATCGGCATGCCCATCCCCGTTAATGTCGTCGGTTGCCAGAGCGATCGGCGTGCGATGGACTGGATAACGTTGACCTTCTTCGAATCTCCCGTTCCCGTGTCCCAAGAGCAGCGCAATTTCATCACCACCTGAACAGGCCAGAACGACATCGTCATGCCCATCCTCATTGAAGTCACCCATCGCAAGGGCACGTGGCTCCTGACAGACGTGAACCTGAATTTGATCTTTAAACGTACCGTCACCATTGCCCAATAATATCGAAATGGTATTGCTGGAGATGTTTGTGGTGACGAGATCCGTGAATGAGTCTTGGTTAAAGTCCCCAGTTGTCACGCTGGTAGGATTCTTGCCGACCTTGTAGCTAGCAAAATAATAAAACGGATCCGGCGGGCTGTATGGTTCGGACTTGGAGCAAGCCAAGAGACTACTACTGAAGATAAGACAGAGTGAGGTAACACGGACTAGGATATCGACCGAACTGAATAGTATTTTCATGAACTCTTGCACTTGTTCGCCATTCCCCAGTCCTTTTGATGACGAGACTACGAGCAAATCAAAACAGATGCACAGTATACAAATGCGCCCTTCCCCCTCGCAACGGACGAGGATGTTATATGAGGCTTTGAATTTCGGTCACTGCTTGGGCTATGATGCTGTGTTATTTTTCTGGAGGGCAATCATGAGCAATATTGTGAACGTCGACATTACCATGTACGGAATCGCAGAAGTCCTTTACTGGTGCCTCGAGAGGAATAAAGGGCGAGTACCAGGCGTTGACACGCCGGGCTTCAAGAAGATGCAGGATCTATTGGCCGAAAAACCAAAGTCGGGCGACTACTTTACACTCGATCAGTTCTGGAAAAAGAAAGTGACGCTCGGATTGACCGAGGACGAGGTGGCTACAATCGATCGTTGCCTCTACGATATTCCAAACTTTGACAACGAACCGCTTCCTCAGATTCGGCACAAATTCTGGCCCCAGCAAGTTGCAAACCACTAAAGCTTGGTCCAGCGTTGGGACGCTGTTCTCAATAAAGGACTTGGGGGGCGAAGCGTCAGTACGGGGTCAACCGATTAGAGGGGGCCTTCGCCTTTGAGGTACTTGCGAAACCGATCCATGAGTTCAGCTCCCAACGTCCCCCCATCTGGTTTCTTGGTCGACGGGTCGGCAAAGTGACCTCGAATTTCCTGAAGGCGTTTTTCTGCTTGATCGTTACCCTGTAGCCGCTTTGTTTTCTGGAGAGCTGTCTGAAAGGCATCAAATGTCAATTCCTGATAGCCGAAGGAACGGATACGCTTGACGGCTTTCATCATGGCTTGGTTTCGAAACGTGGTCAGGTGGTCGGAATCAATCTCCTTCAATCCCAGTTTGCGGGCTCTCCGCTCAGCGGCTTTTCTGATTCCGCTCCGCACGAAATCAGGAGAGGTCTGGAGCCGCTTCCACGCTTCATCAGACCAGGCAACTCGTGTTTGAGGCGCATCCCATAAGTCCTGTAGAGCCGATTCGTCAATGCGTGTCAGGTGCCGTGCCCTGGCAAGATCCTCGGCGTCACGCCTGAGCATATCTGTCACAAATTCTAGTGCAATAGGAGGTGATTGCCTCACTTTCTCCTCGAGCAACACAAGGGCTCCCTCAGTCCACTCCATAGCGGGCCCGCCATCGTCATGAAGGTCTCCCAGCGCTTCAACCTTCTCAAACAATTCGACGTTCACCTCAAGATGGCCACGCTCTTTCGCAATCTCCTCTGCAATCTGTTTGATCATTGCGCGCATGAATTCAGGGACAGTGGCCAACCGTTCCTTTGCCGCTGCGGTCCATGGAAGGCGACCATCAGCCATCTCTTCGACGGCCGACGCCATACCCGCTTCCCCTCCCATACGCCCCATCATCTGGCCTTTAAACTGTTCCAAAATTTCTTCCGTAATCGCCTCATAGCCCAACTCTCGCGCTTTCTTTTCAGCCAGACGGCGAACCATGCCGCGCAGAAAGACCGGAGCGCGTTCCATACGCTTGAGCGCACCGTCGGTCCAGCGAATTTCCGTGGCGGCAGATTCCTGTGAATCAGACATCAAACTAAGCCCTCTATCAATGAGTTACGCTCGTTATTGATTGAGTAATTCTTTCAACTCTTTGCCGGCCTTAAAAAATGGGACCCGCTTGGCCGGCACCGCCACGGTCTCCCCGGTCTTGGGGTTTCGTCCCTCTTTCATTCGCCGCGCCCGAAGACGAAAACTGCCGAACCCTCGGATTTCGGTCTTGTCCCCGTTTTTCAGGGAGTCCCGCACACAATCGAAAATTGTGTTGACGACCACTTCCGCCTGCCGCTTAGTCAAAGTGGTGACTTGCTCAGAGACTCGCTCGATAATCTGCGCCTTGGTCATATCCACTCTCCCTCCGCTAGGGTGAAACTGCCCCGTCTCCGCGCGACTAAAAAGCCATGAGGTATTTCAAACTGACACCCGGCTGCACATCCAACTTAGGCCACACCATGCTGAGCTTTGAATCGAGGAGTTCCCGAAGAGAAAATCGTCGCCGAGGTTCGACGACTTTGGGTTCTCCCTCAATTCCCACAACCTCCGCGGCCAGCTGAATGGCATCCTCCAGATCCCCCAATTCGTCGACCAACTTCGCTTCCTTCGCTTGGCGACCGGTGAAGATACGGCCATCGGCCAATACTTGAGCTGCCCGAAGTTCCATCGCACGGCCTTCAGCCACGGCCTCGATAAACTGCTTATGAACGTCGTCCATCACGGCTTGGAGCAGTCCTCTTTCCTCCGCGCTCATCTTTCGCAGAGGAGAGCCCACATCCTTGTACTTCCCACTCTTGATGATGACCCCCTCCACGCCGATTTTCTGCAACAGCCCTTCGAGGTTGGCCGTTTCCATGATGACCCCGATACTCCCCGTGAGGGTTCCTGGATTTGCCACGATTCGATCCGTGGCGGCTGCAATATAATATCCGCCCGAGGCGGCAACACTCCCCATGGAGGCAATAACCGCCTTATTGCTCTTGTTCCGTACTCGCTTGACCGCATCATAAATCTCTTGCGACGGTACGACGCCGCCTCCCGGAGTATCGATACGGAGGACGATCGCCTTGATCGAAGGGTTCTCACCAAATTTCTTGAGCTCCCCGACAGTGGCCTGTGAATCCACGATTACGCCCTCAATCCGAATCAAGGCAATACGATCCTCTGTGGACAAGTCGATGTCCGGGAAAAAGAGATTCATCAAAATGACAGTCCCCATGATCCCCGCCACCAGCCACAGAACCTTACGAAACAAGTGGCGTTTTTGAGGACGTTCGGCCTGTGCTAAGTCATCTACCATGACATACAACCACTCTCGGCTGACAGGACTCGGCTAGTCTTGATCTTCCGCTTGTGCTCGTTTCCGGCTCTGCTTCGCGGCACGACCGAGGCTTTGATCAAGCTCCCCTTGCGATGAGTGATAGTCCTCAACCTGCTTGCGCTCCCAATCAAGTTGATGGTCCCGAAGACTGAGGGCGATCTTGCGTTCTTCTCGATCGACTTTGATTATCTTCGCCGTGACATCGTCTTGCAACTTAAACTTTTCTTCGAGCTTCGCCGAAGGTTCCAGGCCGGATTCGCTCGTATGAATCAACCCCTCAACTCCGCCATCCAGTTCGATGAAAATCCCAAAATCGGCAACTTTTGCTACCTTGCCGACCACTGAGTCACCGACATGATACCGCGACGGAATCGCCTCATCCCAGGGATCACGCGCCAATTGCTTGTAGCCGAGCGACAGCCGTTCTTTTTCTTTGTCGATACGCAACACCACCGCTTCCACTTTTTGCCCTTTTTTGAAGAGTTCCGAAGGATGCTTGATATGCTTCGTCCAGGACATGTCGGAGATATGGATGAGGCCGTCGATGCCTTCTTCGAGTCCCACAAAAGCACCGAAGTCCGTCAAGCTCTTTACCTTGCCTTCGATACGCGTCCCGGCCGGATATTTGCTTTCGATCATATCCCATGGATTGGGGGCTGTTTGTTTCATGCCCAATGAAATCTTTCGGCTGGCCGGATCGACATTCAGCACCGCCGCCTCGACCTGATCACCGACCGAGACCACTCTCGACGGGTGTCGAACTTCGTGCGTCCATGACATTTCCGAGACATGCACCAACCCCTCGACGCCCGGCTCGAGTTCCACAAAGGCCCCATAATCCGTCAAGCTGACCACACGCCCGCGAACCCTTGTGCCGATAGGATATTTACCGGCCACATTCGTCCAAGGATCTGCTGTCTTTTGCTTGAGGCCTAACGAAATACGACCCGTTTCTCGATCGTATTTCAAGACGGTCACCTCAACCTTGTCTCCCACTGTAAACAGTTCCGAGGGATGGCCCACCCGACCCCAGGACATATCAGTGATGTGCAGCAACCCGTCGATCCCGCCGAGGTCAATGAATGACCCATAATCGGTAATGTTCTTGACCGTCCCTTGAATCAACTGGCCTTCTTTCAGAGTCGCCAACGTCGTCTGCCGTTTTTTATCTCTTGTTTCCTCAAGGAGTACCCGACGCGAGACTACGACGTTCCCTCGTCGGTGGTTGATCTTGATGATCTTTAAGGGAAAGACCTTTCCGACAAGGCCATCTAAGTCTCGGACCGGATGCAAATCGATCTGTGAGCCTGGCAGAAACGCTTTGACGCCGATATCGACCATCATGCCGCCCTTGATGCGTGACACAATCTTTCCCTCGATGCTCTTTTCGTCTTTATAGAGCTTCTCGAGTTCTTCCCAAATCTTCATCTTGTCCGCTTTTTCCTTGGACAGGACGAGATTGCCGTCCGCATCTTCACATTCCTCGATATAGACCTGAAGTCGATCACCGATCTTGAGGTTTTCAAGTTCCTCAGATGAAAAATGATCACGAGGGATCATCCCCTCAGATTTGTAGCCGATATCGACGACGACCTTATCCTTGGTCTGGGCCACCACGCGGCCCTCGGTAATCGTACCTTCCTCTAAATTCCGGAAGGTTTCCTCGTACAATGCGGCCAATGCGTCACGGTCTAACTGAGCGTCACTGCTGTTGGATACCGTCCCCATATGAACGTCCTACTCTTCCGACTGTTGTCGGGTGCTGATGGTGAAAGTACCGATCTCACTCAGCATTGTGAGCATCGGCAGTCTGCCTATCCGACGGACCTACACCAAGATTGTCCTTGCCTTTAGGAATTGGAACCTGACCTAAGGCTGCAATCTGTTCGATCACCGTCCGGCTGACCTGTTGATAAAACTGTTTGGTGGCTGCCCTTTCTTGTTGTTTCTCGACGTTGAACTGAATGGGATCTCCGAATCGTACCGTCACTGGACGCAACCGCGGCCAGGACGCACCAGGCGGGAGGATGTCAAAGGTACCCTTCAGGTACGCCGGCACGACCGAACAGCCCGTCTGCGCCACAATGACTCCAATCCCTGCCTTTGGCTCTCGCAGGTGGCCGTCAAGACTGCGCCGACCTTCAGGGAAAATGACCACCACTTTCCCCGCCCGAATGAGGTTAATCGCCTTGCCAAACGCCTCTCGATCAAGGCGACCGAGCCGAACCGGAATCCAGCCCAATGCCTGCAATATGCCGTTCAAGACTGGGATCGGGAACAAATCATTCCGTCCCAAGTACCAGGCCCTTCGATTCAGCCCACATCCGAGCAGGGGGATATCGAGGTAGCTGGCATGATTCGCGGCGATCAGCAACCCTCCGGTGCGAGGAACCTGTCCTTCAACTCGATACCGGAAGCACAACCATCCGATGCCCCTGACCAACACCCACAAGAATCCGTAGACGATCCCGCTCACAACTCGGTCGCCACGGCTGCCATCATTTGCTCCACGACCTGTTCAGGACTAAGCAGAGAGGTATCGATCAGGCGCGCGTCAGGTGCTGGAACGAGCGGGTCAATCGGACGAGTCCGATCTCGCTGATCACGGGCCGATAGGTCCTGATACGTCGCCTCAATCGCCCCTCCACGACCCGCAGCCACGAGTTCACGATGCCGTCTTTCCACTCGAACGGTGGCATCCGCATCCAAGAAAAATTTGTACGGCGCGGTCGGAAATACTCTCGTCCCGATATCGCGACCCTCGGCAACCACCGAGCCTCGCTCGCCAATTTGACGCTGGATCGGCAACAGCCATTCGCGGACTCCCGGAATGGCCGATACGAGAGACGCTGCTGCGGTCACTTCAGGGGTACGGAGATCCCCCGTAACAGAATTCCCATCGATCAGCACGTGGACCGCTCCTTCGTGGAATTCCATGTGAAGCGAGGTCGACGGCAAGAGCTTCACCACCTGTTCATGATCGGTCGGTTGGATACCTGATCGCAACACTTTCCATGCGACCGCACGGTACAACGCTCCCGTATCAAGATAGAGACACCCTAAACGAGCCGCCAATAATTTGGCCACTGTACTCTTGCCCACCCCAGCCGGTCCATCAATCGCGACGATCACAAACCACCTGTCTGTTCACACCACACAAACCTGTCATCAATTACTCACAAGTTGAGCAAGAGCCTTATCAAAGTTTGGAAACGACGTGTCCACACAGGCTGTGTCGGTAATCGTCATGCTTCGTTCCGCCGTAAGCCCACCGATTGCAAGAGACATAGCTACCCGATGGTCTCCGTGGCTCTGCGCTGAGCTTGCAGCTAGAAGGCGACCGTTTTCTCCACCTTGCCCCAACCCTCGGATGAACATTCCATCCGGATGCTCCTCTATCCGGGCCCCCATGGCTCGCAGTTCGCTGCTCATCGTTGCGATCCGATCACTCTCTTTCACTCGTAGTTCTTCGGCTCCAGAAATCACAGTCTCTCCATCCGCTACCGCTGCCGCCACGCAGAGCACGGGAAATTCATCGATCGTTTTCGGAATCAATTCGGAATGGATTGTCACCCCCTTCAACGGAGCAGCCTTTACACGAAGATCTCCGACCGGCTCACCTGCCTCTTCACGCAAGGCCAACACCTCGATATCAGCGCCCATCTTTTTCATGACGTCTATCAATCCAGTCCGTGTGGGATTCATCCCAACATGGCGAATGGTGATATCCGAACCTGGCACGATCGTCGCGCCGACGATGAAAAAGGCCGCGGCAGAGAAATCTCCCGGGATGGTAATCTGGACACCTTGCCATCCGACGGATGGTCGCCCTTGCAGAACCAAGGTTTCTTCTTCCCTCATGAGAGGAATACCAAAGAACTGGAACATTCGTTCCGTATGGTCTCTCGACAAACTCGGCTCCTTGTAGCGAGTCTTCCCATCGGCATAAAGCCCGGCAAGAAGGAGCGACGACTTCATCTGCGCGCTCGCCACCGGCGACGTGTAGTTGATCCCATGAAGTCCGGAGCCGGTAATCGCCAGAGGAGCCAGCTCCCCACCCTTGCGGCCTCCGATGACCGCTCCCATTTCGCGCAGCGGCTTGACAACTCGTCCCATCGGACGCCGTCTGATCGACTCATCACCTGTAAGAACTGAAAAAAAGTCCTGCCCAGCCAAGAGACCGGTCAATAGCCGAATACCAGTTCCCGAATTCCCACAATCAATCGGAGCGCTGGGTTCGGCTAACCCCCAGAATCCCTTCCCGCGGACCGTCAATTGTGTTGGGGTATGCGTGATGGGAATCCCAAGACTCTGAAAGGCCCTCATCGTGTTCAGGCAATCTTCCCCCCGACAATAGCCCGAGATCGTACTCGTCCCTTCTGCCAGCGCCGTGAGCATAATGGCTCGATGGGTCAGCGACTTGTCGCCGGGAATCGAGATCGTCCCTTTGAGCGGTCTACCTGGCGTAATCGTCAAGGATGTCATGAATGACTCGGTAAAGCGGTATTCAATTTCTCACGCTCGCCTTTCGCCCGTTCGAGCAGATTCTCGATCCCGGCCGCATCTCCAGCCTTGATCAGTTGTTTCAACTCTTCCAAGGCTCTGGTGTATCGGTCGATATAGGACACCACATTGTCTCGATTCCACAGAAAAATGTCTCGCCACATTTCCGGAGAACTGGCAGCAATCCTGGTGGTGTCCCGCAATCCCCCACCGGAATGCCCAGCAAGGTCCAGGGCAGGAACCTGCTGATCACGTAGGTCGGACAAGGCATTAATCAATGCAAATGCCGCCACATGCGGCAAGTGACTGACCGCTCCAAGTATTTGGTCGTGCACATGGGGGTCCATCGTTAAGACAATCGAGCCGGCTTCTTCCCACAATTGCCTCACGCAACTTAAGGCCTTCTGATCGGTCCGTTTCGTGGGCGTCAGGATGCACCGTGCGCCTCTGAATAGCTGCTCTGATCCGGCTGCAACTCCGGTTTTTTCTTTTCCCGCGATAGGATGGGCACCGACAAAGTGCACACCCGACGGCATCGCCGCCTCCGACCGCTCGACGAGCGTGCCCTTCACGCTCCCAACATCACTGACTATCGCACCCGCGTTTAAACAATGCCCCCATTCCTGGAGGTGACGCTCATAGGTATCGACGGGTGTCGCCAATATGACCAAATCTGCCCCGCGTACCGCCTCCTGAGGATCGGCCACATATCGATCGATGGCGCCTAACGCAACGGCCGTCTTCAAATTCTCGACGCGCCGACCGACACCAACAACCTGATCGGCCAGTCCCCGTCGCCGGATGATCATGCCTAGCGATCCCCCGATCAACCCTACGCCGATGATCACAACCTGTTTGAAATGAACGGCCATCGTCCCTTAGAGCTCTCTCCCCACAGCTTTGGCAATATTCTTGAGATCACCCATGAGAGATTTGAATTTGGAGGGTTTGATCGACTCTTCACCGTCGCACAAGGCACACTCCGGATTTGAATGCACCTCGATCAGAAGCCCATCGGCCCCGGCTGCAACCGCGGCTTTCGACATCGGAGCGACAAGAGCCCATTTCCCGGTGGCATGACTGGGGTCGACAATGACAGGTAAATGTGAGAGCTCTTTCAAGGTGGGGATGGCGGCGAGATCCAGCGTATTGCGATATTGTGTTTCGAACGTGCGGATCCCGCGTTCGCACAACATGACATTCTGGTTTCCGCGCGACATGATGTACTCAGCCGACAGAAGAAACTCTTTGATAGTTGCCGACAGCCCTCGCTTCAGAAGTACCGGCTTGTCGTATGCGCCGACCTCCTTGAGCAGCTCAAAATTCTGCATGTTGCGAGCCCCAATCTGGATGATATCCGCCTTCTCGAGAAAGAGCTCGATATCCCTCGTGTCCAAAATTTCACTCACGACCGGTAATCCTGTCTGCTTTCTCGCTTCGACCAAATAATCGAGTCCTTCTCGCCCCAACCCCTGGAACGAATAAGGTGATGTTCTCGGCTTATACGCCCCTCCCCGAAGAATCGAGGCTCCCGCAGCCTTGACCTCATGGGCAATCCCCATCGTGAGCTCAAGACGTTCGACCGCACAAGGCCCTGCCATAATGGCCAACTTTTTCGCTCCGATCTTGACCCCACCAACGTCGATGATCGTCACGTCTTTCTTAAACTCGCGACTCACCAGTTTCCATGGAGCAAGAATCGGCAAGACACTTTCAACACCTGGAAGTGCCGTCAAGGGTTGGTTATGCAGGATTCGATCGTCTCCGATCACGCCGATGATGGTGCGTTCCTGCCCGGTAGAGATTTGTGATTTCAGCCCTAAATCGCGGAGCCGATCGATAATATGATCGACCTCGCTTTCCGAGGCTTCAGGTTTCAACACGATGATCATAATTCCCTCGCTATTGCTACCTTGCTCCCCCCAAGACCTTCTTGAATGCCCGGAGGAAGGCGTCGTTTTCGTCAGTTAGACCGATCGTGACACGAATCATAGTTCCTTCGATATGCCGCACAATAATCCCTTCCCGAAGCAGAGCGTCAAATACCGATCGGCCGTCCCGTTTCGCATCAAAATAGAGAAAATTGGTCTCACTCGGAATCGGAGTTATTCCCAATGCGCGCAGCCCCTGCTCCAGCTGCTCCATGCCCGCCGCGTTGACCATGCGGCTCTTCGCAACATGCTCATCATCCCCCAAGGCGGCAAGCGCGGCTTTCTGGGCCAAACTATTCGCGTTAAACGGTGGCCGAACCCGATTCAAGAATCCGACAATCTCCGCGGTACTCACCCCATACCCGATGCGCAATCCCGCGAGCCCGTAGATCTTGGAAAACGTCCGTAACACAATCGCGTTCCGCCCCTGTTTCACATACGCCATCGCATCGGGAAATCCCGGGTTGCGGGCATACTCAAAGTAGGCTTCATCGAATACAACAATGACATCCTCCGGCACTCGAGCCATAAACCGATCCACAGCCTCAGTCGATACCATCGTCCCAGTGGGATTGTTGGGGTTGCAGAGGAACAACAACTTCGTTCGAGGTGTGATGGCTCGCGCCATCGACGCAAGGTCGTGTGTCCAATCAACAAGAGGCACGACCACCGGCTTACCGTGTACGGCAGTGACTTCCATCTTGTAGATCACAAAAGTGTGATCAGCCATGATGGCTTCATCACCGGGAATCAAGAATGTTCTGGCTAGAAGGCCAAGAATCTCATCGGACCCATTTCCTAAAACGATTTGGTCGCCAGCCACTTTCCAACGATCAGCAATCGCCTGACGCAGTTGTGTTCCCCCTCCGTCGGGATATCGATGCAGCGTAGTCTGAGCACCGCTCAACGCCGCTATCGCCTTCGGCGAAGGTCCCAAGGGATTCTCATTAGAGGCCAGCTTGATGACGCGAGTAAGACCGAGTTCCCGTTGAAGCTCTTCAACGGGTTTTCCCGGAACGTACGGACTGAGCGACTGGATATCTGGGTGGACCTCTAATCCCATAATCAGGTGTGAACGGGGTACGACCCGAGCGTTTTCATGAACAGACAGCGCCCCTTGACCTCTTCCACCGCCCTGCTGACCCGCTCCTCATTGATATGCCCCTCGACATCCACAAAGAAGATGTATTCCCATGCCTTTCGTTGGGACGGCCGGGATTCAATCTTGGTCATGTTAATGCCATGCGAGGCAAAGGGACGAAGTAGGTCATACAGCGCCCCCACTTTATCCTTGACCGATAACATTAATGACGTTTTATCCTTGCCGGTCCGTTCCGAAGGCTTGGTCGACAGGATCAGGAATCGCGTGAAATTGTTGTGATTATCTTCAATGCGGGCTTTAATCACTTTGAGCCCATAGAGCTGCCCAGCCAATTCCGATGCAATGGCCGCCGAGGCAGGCTCATCGATGCAGAGTTCGGCCGCCCGCGCCGTGCTGGCTACTTCGACCGCCGGCACATGCCGAAGATTTGTCTCAAGCCAGTTCCGGCATTGGGCAAGGGCATGCGGGTGAGAATAGATCTTCTTCACGTCTTCCATCAACCCCGACTTGGACAAAAGGTGATGAGAGACCTCCTGAAGAATTTCTCCATAAATCAACAGGTTAGAATCAACGAACATGTCGAGCGTATGATTGACGACACCTTCCGTCGTGTTTTCGATCGGTACAACTCCGAAGTTGGCTCGACCTCGCTCGACCTCGCTGAACACCTCTTTGATGCTGTGGACCGGCACATATTGAACGGATGAACCAAACTTCTGCATACTCGCCATGTGCGTAAACGTCGCCCGTGGTCCCAAGTACGCCACCTTCTGTGGCGACTCCAGAGAGAGAGAAGCCGACATGATCTCTCGATACACCGACCGAATGGCTTCGCTGGGGAATGGGCCGGTATTGCTGTTGGTGAGTCGATCAACGATTTCAGCCTCTCGCCCCGCGGTATGGAGATTAGCTTCCGCATCTTTTTCTTTTTTGATCTTGCCGATCTCGATGACACTCTTCGACCGCTCGTTGAGCAAGCGAAGGATCTCATCATCGATCCTGTCGATTTCCTTACGGTATTCCAGCATGTCTCTTGGCATGGTGATCCTAGACTCGGGCACCGGATCCGGGAGGATGTGTTTCATCCTCGCGAGGGAAGGGAGTCCCGCACAGACAAGTATTGAATTCTACAGGAACGACGGAACCAATGGCAAGGATGAGGTTGGGATAGAGGAAGCCTTCAAACGGTTCGTTTACATGCCTACATCAGGAACGGAGAGGACCGTTTGAAATGGTCGTAGGCTAGTCGAGTGACTTGTCGGCCTCGACCGGTCCGATCGAGGAAGCCGGCTTGGATGAGATAGGGTTCGTAAACGTCTTCGATCGTACCCCTATCTTCTTGAACCGTCGCTGCCAGCGAATCAACACCAACCGGACCCCCGTTGAACTTCTCCATGATCGTCAGGAGAATCTTGCGATCCATGTCATCAAACCCGGCTTCATCGATCCCCAGCCAGGCTAACCCTTCCTGCGCGACCTGTTTGGTGATCTGTCCATCCGCCTTGACCTGGGCATAGTCTCTGATGCGCTTGATCAACCGATTGACGATCCGTGGGGTTCCCCGTGCGCGATGCGCGATCTCTGCCGCCCCGTCGCCATCGATTCCCACACCGAGCACACCGGCAGATCTCACTACGATCGCCTCTAATTCAGCCGGCCCATAAAATTCCAGTCGATACACTAACCCAAATCGGTCTCGGAGAGGCGAAGTGAGGGACCCAGCCCGCGTTGTCGCTCCCACCAGCGTAAAAGGTGGAAGGTCCAGCTTTACCGTCCTCGCGGCAGGACCTTGTCCGATGACCAAATCCAGTTGAAAGTCTTCCATCGCAGGATACAACGCTTCTTCAACCGACGCGGGCAATCGATGAATCTCATCGATAAAGAGCACATCATGCGCTTGGAGATTGGTCAGGATTGCGGCGAGATCACCGGCATGGGCGAGAACCAATCCGGAGGTGGACCGTAAGACAGCCCCCATCTCCCTGGCAATAATGTGTGCGATAGTCGTCTTCCCAAGGCCGGGGGGGCCGTAAAAGATCGCATGGTCGAGCGCCTCTCCCCGTTGTTTAGCCGCTTCGATACAAATCCGAAGCGACTCCTTCATTTTCTCCTGGCCCACATACTCGTCGAGCGTTTGAGGCCTGAGTACATTCTCCAAGCCTCGTTCTTCGTCAGTGGCGCGACTGGTCACCAGTCGATCGGTCATGACCTCATACCCATCATTCTTTCGTTTCTTGAATCTGTTGATACTTTGGGGGAGGTGGCAGCGCACCCTGTCCAGGCTTAGCCGTACTGCCGCAATCCGGAGGACAGGTCTTAAACCCTTGATTGGGATCGGGCAAACTGCTTTCCATCTGACGCGACTGACACTGACTCAGCCGACCGCCATCGTTGCTTCCACAGCGCGCAGGAACCGAAGAACTACCGATTTCGGCGTACCCGTCGGGACACGAGCCACAGACCGCCAACATATTAGCCCCCAACGGCACACATTGCACCAACGTGGGGTCTTCGTCTTTACAGATCTCCGGAGATTGTGTCACGCCGGTCGTAGTATACCCGTCCGGACACTTCCCGCACGTCATTCTGATGCTCTTGGGTTGCGAAGCCTCCTCCGCAAGACTCACTTCTGGAGCCGTGATCACAACCAGCGCTCCGATGGCGGCAACACACATGAAAAGCCTGGCGACATTCCCGATGTTCGATGGCATCATGCTTACCCCCTTGAAAGTTCCTTGAGGCCTTCGCGTATGAGCTCTTTCAACGCCAGATGGCCTTCGGTGGCCTTCCTCACACGCTTCAAGGCATCTTTGACGTCCTGCGCGCGATAGCCTAAGTTTATCAGAGCGGAAAGCGCATCCTCGTACGGGCCATCGGCATTCGATGCTGCAGCGGTGGCCTGGGGGTGAGCACCGTGAATCTTGTCAACCTTGTCCTTCAATTCCAGCGCGATCCGACCGGCCGACTTCTTGCCGATGCCAGGAACGGTTGCCAGTTTGTCGACATCCTCCGTTCGAATGGCATGAACCAGATCCATGATCGACAAACTGGACAGGACACTCAGGGCGAGCTTTGGCCCAATGCCCGACACACTTGTGAGCAACAAAAACGACTCTTTTTCGCTTTGCGAGAGAAAGCCGAACAGCTGGATCGCATCCTCACGGAGATGCGTATGAATATTCAGGGCAGTAGCGTCACCGAGGTTCGGAAGGGCGTAATACGTGCTGAGAGGAATATGGACTTCATACCCGACCCCCTGCACATCGAGCGTGAGGTGGGTGGGTGCTTTGAATGCCAACCGCCCCGTGAGAAAGGCGATCATCTCGTCTCGTTACCTGAGGACAAATCTCATCGTAAGTGTCAATTACGGATCAGCCCGCTGCGGTCGCAGCGACTTTTTCCATGACATCATCTGGAATGTCGAAATTGGCATGCACTTTTTGCACGTCGTCATGTTCGTCCATGATTTCCATCAACTTCAACATTTGCTCAGCGGATTTTTCTTCTAACCGAATGGTATTTTGTGGGACATACGTTATTTCAGCAAGCGTCGTCTCGATATTGGCATCTGCCAGGGCCTTCTTCACCGCCTCAAACTCTTGAGGACCGGTGAGCACCTCATAACTCTTTTCACCGACCTTCACGTCTTCCGCTCCGGCGTCGAGCGCGATTGAAAGCAGGGCATCTTCCTCGACCTTCCCCTTTTCAATCGTGACGAGCCCCTTCTTCTGAAACTGCCACGCGACGGCACCGGCTTCAGCCATGTTGCCGTGGTTCTTGGTGAACAGACTTCGGATCTCCGCAACCGTCCGATTCCGGTTGTCACTGGTGATTTCGAGTAGCAGAGCTGTCCCTCCTGGGCCATAGCCTTCCAAGGAAAACTCCTCATAGGCCACGCCAGGCAATTCCCCTGTCCCTCGCTGGATGGCTTTCTTCATCGTATCGCCAGGCATATTGGCTTCCTTAGCCTTGGCGATTGCGAGGCGCAGCCGAGGATTGCCGTCTGGATCACCGCCTCCACGAGCTGCGATCGTCAGCTCTCTGATGATGCGGGTAAAAATCTTGCCACGCTTGGCATCTTGGGCCCCTTTGTGTCGTTTGATCGTCGCCCAATGACTATGTCCACCCATGTGTCCCTCCTCTATCCCAACCTGATTTTCTTGGCTGGTTAGAGATGCGAAATAGAACCGTAATAACCGCGAGAGGTTAGACCTAGCACAGGCCTCGGAAAGGTGTCAAATGACACCGGTGCACGGGGAACGGACCGTTATTCAGAATAGGCGAGAAGCAGAAGACCAAAGAGAATCACGGAGGCCGCCCAGGCAACCTCCCATCGTTTGACCATACGCGGGGAGGCACCAGGGAACCAGGAGGCCATCCCCTTAGACAAGGCAGCAGCCATGCTGACTGTCCCTAACACAGCATGATGAAACTCGATCTTCGCAGTGCCAGGATGATCGCCATGCGAATGGACAAACAACAGCAGCCCGGCAATGAGAGTTGAGAACACCAACGGAGCCGCCCAGGCCGGGTGGTGAAGCCTGCCCGTCCGGCGAAGGGCCTCGACGACGGCCATGAGCAGCGCAAGTAGCCCGTAGAATTTGTGTTCGACGATCTCCCGATCCTCTCCGAAAAACGACTCCACAAAACTCAGGGTACCGATCGGCCATGCATCGTGGTCGCTCCAAATGAATAGGTACACCCCCATGGTCCCGAGGGCAGCAGGCAATACCAGCCGAGTCCATAAGGGAAGCGGGTACTGGAGCGCATTGCCTAACTCGGCGAGCCCCAAGAGGGTGTCGAAGAAACCAGCGAGATGATGATTAAACTCCGAATAGGCCTTCCCTTCAGCTGACCCTTCCCACCCTTCACTACCATGTTCACCGTGCGCATTGTGCGTCGTGGTGGTGGGAACCGAGACGTGATGCTGTTCCGGGGGTGGTTGCGCACCGACGTGGGACGGCCCAATGACCAGCGCTACAGGGAACATTAAGAGAACGAGCAGAAGACTCAACCGCTTCATACCAACGAGCCATGGAAACATGATGCAGACAGAAGAAAGGCCCATCCAGACGGCCGGATGGGCCTCGCGTGTTTCCGTTAGTAATATGTAGCGCTTACATAAACTTCATGAACTTGTCTTTCGCTTCATCCATGACTTCCGCCGTGATGGTCGCCACACCGCGTTCCTTGGCCATCCGTTCGACTTCCTTGCGGGCCATCGGACGGATGAAGTCAGGAATATTTTCAAGCCGTTGCTCCGCCTCCTGCGACCAGGTCATACCCTCGGGCGAATAGTTCTTGGAATCGTCCATTACTTGCAACGTGATCGTGGTAAATCCTTGCTTGCGCGCGTACCCCTCCACGCTGCTTTGGACCATCGGTTTCACGAACGCCGGAAGGCGATCAAGCTTTTCTTTCGCATCGGGAGTCCAGGTGAACTCAGAAGGTCCACCGTTGGCTGGCTTCCCCGAGTTGGTCAAGCCCATCTCGGCGACCATAGCGGAGAATGGACAGCCACTCGCTTTTTCAGGAGTCTTGGCAGGTGAGGCAGCAGTTGCCGCTACGGCTGGGGCAGCAGGACTTGGCTTCGTCGCAGCGGCGGACTGGCCATTGCCTGCAAGCGACCGCAACCCTTCCATCGAGGCCGCTGGCTCAGCCTTCGCCCCCAGCTTGAGCCCCAAGGAATTCATCATGTTCGTTTCGCCGGCGTTCGTCACCATCGAGAATTTTGCATTGCAGGACGGGCAGGCGAAAAAGACGCCGAGGGAACTCTCTTCCGGCTTCTCCACCTTCTCGAGGCTCATGTATGTTTCGCAGTTCAGACAGACAAATTTCATAAGGACTCCTGTTGCAGTAGCTCCGCTGGGGTTGGCTGAGAAGGTACGCTATCATACAGATTTTCAAGGAGTCAAACCGCTTAACGGGGGTGGGAGCAAGCCAAGCCAGTTCCAACTTGGCGCTATAAGTCCGAAACCTTCACCACCACTGTGGAACCTCTGTTGTGTGCGATAGATAGAAACGACTCCACCTCCCACGTGACCTCACGGTAAGGAGCGATCCAGTACTCGCATGCGTTGGGCACAGCCGGAGACCGACAGTTATCTATGACCAGCCTCTACCAAGGATTGGGGCATCGGCTGACGATCTCCTCCAGCCCTTGATCTTGATGGGTGACGGATGCGGCTTAGTCCGGGGATCCAACACCGCTGAAGCGGACAATCGAGATGCATTCGGCCTTTCACCCTCGGTAGAGGAAACAAGCCTACACATTCCGACTCACTTGTACCGCGAGGAGGGACAGAGTTCCCTGCCCTCTTGACCGGAGCCTTCGAGAGGGGCCAGCCTTCCTTTTCCTTTCTCATCCGCCGCACCAACGGTCATTTGAACTTCAGCTTGGCCGCCAACGCAGCGTGGTCTGACGGCCACAGCCTGCCGTTACTCGGAGGACGTGTCTTATCGCCCAACTTGTTGCCGAGGAGCTTCATGTTCAGCACATGCGACGGCCGTGTGAGCGAGAAGATCATGTCGATGCGCTCATAGAACTCGGGCCACGGGTTTGCCAGATCCTCCGGCTGACAACAACTCCGGCCTGAACCAATAGGTGGTCGCAGAGTCCAGGTGTCCGTAAACCCGTTATCCGTGAAAACCGCATACGGCGTGAGTACCGGCAGTGTCGGCACCCCCGGGAGTGTAGCCGGGAATGGTGGTACCGGGATCCTATCCCTCGGATCGGAGTTCATATCGCCGACCACGATCAGCGTTTTCGATCCGTCCCACGTTCTTAAGGCAGTACCGACGAGCTCATAGGCTTGCCCGACTTGTAAGAGGCGCGTCTCGGGCAGGTTAGGGCCCAGCAGCCGCTGTTCCAGATGAGTATTGAACACGCGGTAGGCCCGGTCCTTGACTGTCACATCTACCGCAAGAAAACCGCGCTCGAGGGCAACGGGACCAAACGGCGTCCCGAGCTGCGGCGGCGCAGTCTGGTAGTTGCAGCCCTGCTCAGAAGGCTTCGGACAGGCGCCGATGCTGACGAAATTTACCCAAGAGACGGGTATACCCTCTCGAACCAGGATCGCATCGCGGTCCGCAATCGTGAACAATGCACGGTAACCGTTGACCTCGAAGGGGATGCTGTCCACCTTGAGGTTGGTCACCCTACCCGCGACAACGTACCGGCCTCGCAACGCATCTTCAGTGTTCTGCAGGTGATCAGTGAAGGCCCCTTTGATCGCAGGGTCGTCGCACCCCCTGCTCGGCAGCGGCGGGAAACCCGGAGATGGCGTGCATTCGAACTTGAAGGCCTCCTGCAGCCCCACCACATCCGGGTTCCGCTTGGCAATCTCCGCAGCGAGCGCGCGGACCCTCTCGACCGGACGTCTTGCGGCGATCTTGCCCAGTGCATCCACGAATGCAGCGTTGGCCGCGACGGGATCGAACGGCTCCGCAGTCGCCGCTCCCAGCGCCGACGCCAGATCCGCACCGAGATACTGGTTCTGAGTCATGACATCGATGTCGGCCGCCGCACTGAGCGAAGCAGTGCCGAGCACTACCACACCGAGAATACTCGAAAGAATCGTTTCAAGGAATCGTTTCATAAGGGTCCTCCCTTGTCTCGACGATCCGCCCAACTTGGTCTCATTTACGTTTCGCACTTGAACTTGGTGGCGTCGAGTTTCGCCTGGGCCAATTGCGAATCTTGTTCCAGAAACCTGTTGCACTAATGAGACTGTTTGCGTGTTGATGGTTCTCTGTGCGTTGGGAGGCTCGGGCTGCGGGAATTTGACACATACGTAGAGCTAGCTATGGAGTAAGTGGTTCTGAGGACCTCATCTGGCGCGTCCGCTCGCCTGAGCAGAGCGGCCTTCGACTGCGGCGAGAAGCCTCAATCCTAAGGAAACCTATGGGGCAGAACTCCCCATGTCGAGGAACACAAGAGTTCCTGGGTTAAATTTCGTAACAGGGGACAACTTGAGACAGACCCTGAGGTGGCTTTAAGAGGCAACGGGCTCTTCGGCAAGCTCGTGTTTTGGTCGGAACCAAGAGAACGCACTGCGATCTTCTCGCCTTGTCTCGCGTCCCTTCTCGTAATGGAAGAGAAGACTTGCCTGCAGTCTTTTCTCGAGTGGTGCAGCCAGCCGATCTGGACGTGAACGTGCCCCCACGCGGGCGTCCTCAAAGATCTTGGCCAAGTAGCCTTGTATCAGTCAGAAGAGGGCTACGCCGTCTCTGTTCCTGGTCTTCCAGGATGTTGGTCCCAGGGCGTGACCGAGCAAGAAGCCATTCAAAATATCCAGGAAGCCATCCGAGAATACTTGGCCGCTGTTAACGATGAAATTAAGGGGCAAGACGTCCGAGAGATTGAAGTCGCGGTGTAGCGTTGCCTAAACTCCCCGGGGTTAATCACCTTGATGCAAAGCGCGCTCTCGAGAAAGCTGGCTTCCACGTTGTCCGTCAGAGCAAGCACATCGTGATGAGCAACGGTTAGCGAATCGTCACGATTCCTCGTCACAATCCTGTCAATGCGATTACCGTGGGCGGCATCGTTCGTGATGCTGGTCTGACATTGATGAGTTCAGGGCGTTGCTATAGCACCAATTGCTTTCGGAACGAAAAGCAACGCTAGGGCGTATCCGGCGTGGTGCTTGAGGGCTGATCATCGCCGAGCCATTTCTTATACTTCTTGTAGTGCTCGACCTGCGCACTCCGCACCCAGTTTTCTCGTTGGATGCGCCCCCCAAAGTTGGGTAAGAGGAACTCGAATTTGTCGATGTCCGCCTGGCTCCAGGTCGCCACCTGACTGAACCAGAAGACGCCCCGTTTGTGCAGGAACCGTTCTAACCCCGGCCCCACCCCACGTATTTGCTTCAGGTCATCGGGCGACTCATCGACCGCTTGTCCCTCATCCGATGGCTCCCCGACACTGGCCTGGTCCAGATTTTCGACTGGTTCGCTGATCATTCCAACCGGCACGTCTCCCTCCTTCACAGCAGCCTCTTCAGCAGGAGGCTCGATCTGCGGCTCGAGGACCTTTACATCGACCTGTGAAGACGTGGTCTGTAGTTCAGCTAGTTGCACGAGCGGCTCAAGGCTGTCACTCGGGGGCTCGCCGTCGCCGAGCCACTGCTGATACTTCTTGTAGTGCTCGACCTGCGCGCTGCGCACCCAGTTTTCTCGTTGGATCCGCCCGCCAAAGTTGGGCAAGAGAAACTCGAATTTGTCGATGTCCTTGTGGCTCCAGGTCGCCACCTGGCTGAACCAGAGGACCCCCCGTTTGTGCAGGAAGCGCTCTAAGGCCGGCCCGACCCCGCGTATTTGCTTCAAGTCATCGGGCGACTCGTCGACCGTTTGTCCCTCAGGCGACGACTCTACAGCGCCGGCGTGGGTAGTGTCTCCCCTGGGCTCACGCATCTTGTCGATCGACATCTTTCCATTCTGTTCGGCGGTCGACTCAATGCGCGGCTTAACAACCTTCTCCCCGGCTGGTGAAGACGCAGCTTGGAGCTCGGCGATCTGCGCACGAAGCTCGGCGATCACGGCTACCTCACCTTCTAAGGCCTTGATCCGCTCCAGCTGATCCGGATTGTCGACCGGGACCACCACTTGCCCCTCGGTACGCCTCTCCTCAGTCTGTGCAGAAAGGGTCTTGAGCTGAGCGATCTGTGTAAACAGCCCGGCGATCACGGCCACCTCACCTTCCAACGCCTTGATCCTAGCGAGGTGCTCTGGATTGTCGACCGGCCGATCCACAACTTTCTCCACCGGAACTTCCACTCGTTTCATCACGACCCGTTCGACCGGCACCTCCACCCGCTTTTCAACCGTACGAACCTCCGGCGGTTGATTGGCCAACTTGGTAAGCCCAGCAATTTTATTCATGAGGCGTTCCATCTCACGACGCTTGTCGTCCATCACGGTCCCCAGCACCACACCCTTGATCCCCCACCCAAGAAGCCCAGCTCCCAACATGGTCCAGAGCCAGCAGGTCCAGTGCGCAGTCATCATGGCTGCGCTCCCTTAATGGCGATGGAAAATTCGATTCGGCGGTTTTGCCAATGCCCCTCATCGGTGGCACTTTCCACAATTGGGCGCGACGCTCCATACCCTTTGGGGGTCAGCCGTTCGGGTGCGATCCCTTGTGAAATCAGATACTCGACGACAGTTTTGGCACGTTGTTCCGAAAGCACCCAATTCGCCTGCTCCAGCCCGACGTTGTCCGTATGGCCGCCGACTTCAAAGGCCACGGTTGGGTCCTCGCGTAACATTGTGGCCACACGGTTTAGTACGGCTTTACCATCCGGCAGAAGGGCCGCGCTGTTGATTCGAAATTGAATCGTATCTTCTCTCAACAGGTCATCGATCTTTTTTTTCAACACTGCCGGTGCAGATACCCGTGGTGCTGCCGGAGGCAATGGCGGTGGGTCGGTGATTTTCTGGGCCAGTGGAGGAATTTCAGTCGGGTGTTCCACTGCAACTTGAGGAGATGACGTCACTGACCCTTTGCCACAGAAAAACCACGTCATACCCAGAATGAATACCCCGAGAAGCGCCAAGAACGGGTCTTTACCCTGCATGACGGTCACCCTGCTTAGGAAAGCAACAGAGCACGGCACAGCAGAATATTGCTGTAGAAGAAATCCGTCAAGGGGTTGGTCTTCGTACCGTCCTCTGAAAGGCGGGGCCTTGAGGCTTGGTTTGAATTGATTGATCCATGAGATGTACCCGGAGCACTAGAAACCCGGCTTGGTTCCGATGGCGTGGGCTAGAAAGGCACCACACCCCAAACATTTGATAATACCACTTATAGCATCACCACGATCCGTGGGTCCCATTAGGGCGACATGGGTATTAGGTAGAATTCGGTCGGCCGTACCCCCATGCAGAAGCACTTGCATTTTACGGTTCACTAGGCCACGATAGTAGGAGGGATGAGGAGGAACACCATTCCAGAAATGACTCAGAAATTACGCCCTGGGAAGATTTTGAAGCTGGATAGAACTATTCAATGTCTGAGTGATTTTTCGCGGCCCTATTTGGTGAGAATTTGCAGCGAAGAGGTTAATCCATGCTGAACCATCTCAAATCCCATGTCGTGGCCTATAGCCTCGCCGGCGTGGTGGTCATGTTCTTCACCGGACAGGCTGTCCTATGGTCCTGGCAGAGCGAGACGAACCTGATCGAGCCACAACCGGTGGAAGCGGCCGTGGATCCGGCTTCCATAGAGAGAATCTCTGGGCTGGAGCAGAGGAACCAAGAGCTCTACGCACAGAATACCCAGCTCAACGACCAGAATGACCAGCTCCAGGGCCAAAATGGCGAGCTCCGCCAACAGAACGGTCAGCTTCGTCACCAAAATGGTCAGCTCCGCCAACAGATCACCCAGCTCCAAGGGGTCATTAAGGAAAAGGATGAGCTGGCTGCTACTCAGATGCGCGAGCTGGGACTGCGACACCAGCAATTGGCTGAGTACGAGCAGGTCTTGGAGGCGATGAAAGTGCAGACGCCGATCATTAAGCAGGCCGTGCTGAAGCAAGCTGAAACGGATGCTGGGTTGGTCAAGCTCGCGAAGGAAACATTGGGAGTCGATGTACAGGTGAGGGAATGCCGATGAGTGATATCGGACTCTATCCTCCTACTAAGAATTCGCCAGACAGCGTGACTCGTCAGACTATTCAACTTGCAGACATCGACTCTAATTCAGGAAAATGTGAATTGGTATGTCAAGGTGGAGGAACGAAGGCCATGATCTACCTGTTGCTTACCCTGCTCTTACTCCCTGCTGTTGCTCAGGCAGAAGAAAAAGTCGTCGCGGTACCTCGTGATCAGTTCGTCAAGGTGCTCGCCGAAGTCAAGCAGAACAAACAGCTCCTTAGTGAATCCGGAAAGTTGTTGGCCGAATACAAAGAGATGTTTGAGAAACAGAAAGCCTATGTTGAAACACTGGAGGGGCTGAACGAGAACCGGAAGCAGGAGAGTGAATTGTTGCAAGAACAGAACGCGGCGCTCCAAGAGCAGCTTGACGCTGAGCGGAGGCGGAAAGAAGACTTGGCTTGGAATCAGAAGGCCCAGTGGGCAGGACTTGGGGCGGCGGTTCCAACGGCAATTGTCATCTTGCGGAAGCTCGTATTCAAATTCTAATCATGATGGAGAATGCCTTATCAAACTGACGGCATGTCCGTTCGCCACAATGTCCTGTTGTTCTCCTCCCCGCTAGAGGATGCTCAGCGGTTCTGCATAAATCAGACTCGGACCAACGTCTTCTACTTACCCGCCTATCCCAGTCCCTGATACTAGTGTAGTGCGTCCAACGCTTCTTTACATTTGGCGATCTTGGCCATAATACTCTCGACAGATGCGGTCCAGACAAACACGCGCGGGTTCTGATTGTGGTTGTTCATGTAATCTTCGATGGCGGC